>Ga0192647_100051_pt1 | contig 66937 bp, 60 predicted proteins | sample LauGreFa1BDMLBSN_2_FD_133046 | JGI IMG/M metagenome (GOLD analysis project Ga0192647, IMG submission 133046) | Freshwater lake microbial communities from Lake Michigan, USA - Fa13.BD.MLB.SN - reassembly | ecosystem: Environmental > Aquatic > Freshwater > Lake | place: Lake Michigan, USA... | reverse complement strand
ATTCTTATATATCATTACAATGTTACCAGATTTAGGCTTTACTGATGCTGGAGAATTAGCAGCAGCATGTAGCACTCTTGGAATAGCACATCCAACAGGATATCCTTTATATACAATATTGGGATTTATCATAACCAAAATCCTTCCATTTTCACCAGTATATAGTCTCAACCTTTTTGCAGCCTTATGTACAGCAGCTTCAGCGGGTATAATGTTTATTATAGTAAGAGAAATTTTAGAAAAACTATATGGAAAAATGTCAATACATTCGGTGATTTCAGCAGGTACTTCTCTAACATTTGCTACTGCTGTAACTGTGTGGTCACAAGCATCTGGTTTAGAAGTATATTCATTGCAATTACTTCTACTAAACCTATCAATACTGATATTTTTAAAGGCAGCATGGATTAATCAAAATAAAAATCTTTGGATAATATGGGGCTTTTTAATTGGATTAAGTTTTACAAATCATGGGACAACTATTTTACTGGCCCCAGCCATGATTTTTGGATATTTCTACGATTGGAAAGACAATAAAATTCATATTCATAAACAGAAATGGTTTCAATTATCTTATATCATTATCCCTTTCTTGATTGGATTATCTCTTTGGCTTTATTTACCCATTAGAAGCGCTCAAGATCCATTATTTAATTGGGGAGAAGTGCATCGTAATTGGGACAAGTTTATCTATCATGCAATGGGAAAGCAATATCAAGTTTGGATGTTTAAAGAAGGCACATCTGCTATAAATTTTCCAATTTTATGGAAATTATTGCCTTCTAATTTTGCCTGGATTGGTTTAATTCCTGTAGTATTAGGAATCTATTCTATATGGAAGAAAAGTAAAGGATTATTCTTTTTTTTAACGTTACTTATTATTGGAAATCTATTCTATTCATTACAATATCAGATTCATGATATTGACACCTATTTTCTAACATGTTTTATTGCCCTTTTTGTATTTTTTGCAAATGGTTTTTATGTATTAATTAACGGTAGACAGCAATTTGTATGGTTAGTGATGATATTTCCAATGATCAATGTGGGATTAAATTGGACAACAAATAATCATCAAGAAGATAGAACAGTCCCTGCATATACAGCATTGATGACATCAAGTATGGAAAAGAATGCTGTAATTATTAGTTCACAGTGGGACTATTTTTGTTCCGCATTTTGGTATAAACAATCGGTAGAACATTATAGACCAGACATAATTTTGATAGAGCAGGAATTATTAAGAAGAACATGGTATCCTCACTTTCTTGTTAAAATGTATCCAGAATTACATAAGTCCAAGCAAAAGATAGAGATATACAATCAAGAATTAGAGAAATTTGAACAAGATGAAGAGTTTTCTGCTGCCGAATTACAATCTAGATATGAGCAATTGATTAATTCTTGGATAGATCAATCTATTGAAAGTGGACGTCCGGTATATATTACAGCAGAGGTATTACAGCAAGAGCCAAAAGTGGCTGCGGCATATGAAAAAATTCCACAAGGATTAGCTTTTAAATTAGTAAAGCCAAAAGTAGATGGTATGCCCGTTTTACCTCTATCTTCGCATAAAATGGATATAACTCATTTTGCTGCATCAATAAAGAATAGAAAAGGGCATCTATACGATGGTATTAAGCAGATGGCGGCAAATCAAATATTAAATATGGCCCAATATGCTTGGATGACAAGTCGAATGAAAGAAGCAACAGAATTTCTACAAAAAGCAGAAATTATTGATCCAAAAAACCGCATCCTCTTACAATTAAAACAAGCAATAGAAAACAATCCCAATGGTGTAGTTCAAAAACCTTAGCCATTCCAATATTGTCTATCTAAACTTCTATACTGAATAGCTTCACTGATATGAATTGTCTTGATAGAATCAACCCCTTCAAGATCGGCAATGGTTCTAGATACTTTTAAAATCCTATCATAAGCTCTTGCAGATAAACCCAATTTATTCATAGCAGTTTTTAATAATTGCTTAGACATATCATCTAGAACACAGAATGCTCGTAAATCAGAAGGCAGCATATCTGCATTTTTATAACAGTCTTGTCTTTTGTAAAAACGTTCACTCTGAATAATCCTAGCAGCAATAACACGATTTCGTACTTGTTCAGATGTTTCTCCTTTTCCTTTTTCTGATAAATCTTGATAAGGCAAGGCAGGAACATCAATATGAATGTCTATTCTGTCTAATAAAGGACCAGAAATTCGGCCCATATATCTTTGAATATGTGGAGTAGAACAAGAACATTGCTGAAGAGGATTGCCAAAATGTCCACAGGGACATGGATTCATGGAACATACCAGCATAAAATTAGCGGGATATTCTACACTCATTTTTGTACGTGAAATACATATTTTTTTATCTTCTAAAGGTTGCCTTAAAACTTCTAATACATTTCTAGCAAATTCGGGCAATTCATCTAAAAAGAGAACACCATGATGAGCCAAACTAATTTCTCCTGCCCTTACAATACCAACACCTCCACCAACCAAAGCAGCATCACTGATAGTATGATGAGGAGATCTAAAAGGCCTATTTGTAAGCAAAGACAAACCCGATGTTAATTGTCCGGCAACAGAATGAATTTTTGTTGTTTCAAGTGCTTCCTGCATACTTAATGGAGGTAAAATTCCTGGTAAACGTTTGGCAATCATGGTTTTTCCACTTCCAGGAGGCCCAATCATTATAATATTATGTCCGCCTGCAGCTGCTATTTCTAATGCTCTTTTTACATTCTCTTGTCCTTTTATATCAGAAACATCAATATCACTAGAATTTTTATGAGAAAAAAGTGAGTTAATATCCGATTTATGAGGTTCTATATTCTCTTCTTTTTTTAGATATCGCAAAGATTGGGCTAATGAATTCACGGGAATGATATGAATATCTTCTACCATACCAGCTTCTTCTGCATTATCAATTGGAACCAACATTTGTTTTTTTCCAAGTTCCTTGGCCATCAATGCTATGGACAAAGTACCATGAACGGGCCTTAAAGATCCATCTAATGCTAGTTCTCCTAAAAACATTGATTCTTGTAATGCTTGTTCTTCTAAAAGACCCATTGCTGATATTATTCCAAGTGCAATTGGTAAATCAAATGCACTTCCCTCTTTTCTTATATCTGCAGGAGCTAAATTGACAGTGATTTTTTTATTAGGAAATGGAAGATCAGAATTTTTTATTGCTGCAGAAACCCTTTCTCTTGACTCTTTTACTGCAGAATCAGGGAGCCCTACCATAAGAAAAACTGGAACAGCATTTTCTAAGTGCGTTTCAATTTCAACTGGAAAAGCAGAAATTCCAAAAACTGATCCCGAATATAAACGTGAATACATACATTACCCCTGAAATTCAACAATTTGTTTCACTCTTTGTAATGTTTGCAATGTACAATGTAAGATGATATTATATCACTCACATTTTTCTCACATTTTTACCGACTCCTTATTTGGAACAATATCTTTTTGGGGTGAAACAATATCTTTATATCTTTTTACCTTTATTGTACTTACGCCAGATTCAATATTCATTTCAATTTTCTGTTTTGCTTTAGAATATCCTGGTGTTTCATATACATTTTCAGAAACTTCATTAAAGCCTTCAAAATCATTTGCAGATAAACCACTTTCATTATGTATTCTACAACCTGCAGACTCAGGAATTTCTGCTGTAAATTTAGACATACCGCCTTCGAATTCTACTTTTGTTATCTCTTGCTGATTGCCAAGTTTTAAATACACCGATGAAGCTCCAGATTCTAGAGATACCGATTGTATTTTATAGCTGGAAAGATCCAATGAACTCATAGATGCACCACCTTGCAAATGTATATTCCACAAAGTGTTAGGATGAAGCCTTATTTCTGAAGTCTGTAAAACATTATGTTTAAAGATCTCTATATCAGTGCCAAATTCTAAATCAATAGTATGTGTTCCATCAAAGATTTTTTCCAAAATTTTAAATGTACTTTTAGGATTATCTTCTGTAGAATCACTATTGATATACCTTTTTAACATTAATAATTGATCTGTTCCGCCACTTTTAATTGAAATTACAGCAGCACCAGCATCAATATTAAGATTTGCAGGTTTAACTATAGTTGAGTCATAAGGAATAGAAAGAGTATCAACTTTATTATAACTTTGCTCTTTATTATCAATAACAATCTCTAAAGATTCAGATTCTGGACTTTTATCGATAAAAAATCCTGCTAAAATTACAGAAGCTATTATTCCGCTGACAGATGCAATAATGTTCTTTACAATCTGCTTTTTGACGATAGAAGATACACCCCATAAAATTAAAATTACCGGCCATATCTCTGTAGTTACAGAAAAATATGATATGATATCAAAGTTATGAAGTAAGAACAATGTACCTATTGAAATCAGAAAAAAACTATAAAATAAACGTGCTGGTTTCATATTATTTGCCTTGTTTTAATGTATTTTTTCCAAGTAATAACGTTAATCCAATAACTATCAAAATAATCGGCCAAAATTTCCCAAAATCAAAATCTGGCAAAAAATTATTAGCAAGAAATAGAAAGCCTAAGATTATCAATAAACTACCGCCAATCATTCCAGATTTAACGTCGCCTTGAATTTTAATTGTCTGCTTGGCAGTTTGCTCTACTTCTTCAACAAAATCTTTAAAATGTGGTATGGTTTCTTCATCTGTTTCTTGGATGAGCCCTATTGGTTTCATTGGCATTGCAATCCATAAAGCTATATATCCAAAGACGGCAATTGGAGGTTCAAAAAGAAAAAGAATAAAAACAATACGAATAAATAAAGGATCTACTTGTAAATATTCTCCTAAACCACTACACACACCTGCTATAACTTTACCTTCATTGCTTCTATAAGCTCTTTTTTTCATGGTAAAAAATCCTATTTAGTTCTTAGCTTAAAAAACACAAGAGATTTGTATGATAAAAGCATGAATTATTACAATTGCTTAAATTGAATCAAAAATTATAGGAAAACTTGTGATACTAGACAGATCTATTCCCCCCATATCTAAAGAAATACCAGTTTTTAATATTCCTCCATCACAAAAGCATATTCTAAGTAATGGTTTAAAAGTATTGATTGTACAGGATAATTCGCAACCTTTGGTAAACATTGGCATATCTATACCAATGGGAGCTGCCCAAGAACATATACCTGGCCTTGGAAGATGTGTTGCTAAACTTATGGTAATGGGTAATAGTAAAAAAAATGCAGAACAAATTGCCCAACAATCAGATATAATCGGAGCCAGTTTTGGGGTATCATGTAATTGGGATTCAACCGATATGAATGCCCTTGTTTTGGCTACATATACCAGAGATATGATACAACTGATGTCTGAATGCTTGTTATATTCAACCTTCCCAGACGATGAAATCAAAAGACGCAAACAATTGATACTAGCAGATTTAGAGTATCTTTCTACCGACCCAGAATACTTGGTTTCTAGAGCTTGCAATGGCACTTTATATGAAAACCATACTTATGGCCATTCCAGAAATGGAACTGCATCTACAATTAACTCTATACAATCCGAAGATTGTAAACATTGGCATTCATCTTTAATACAAATTTCTGGTGCTTTTTTTATCATTTCTGGCAATTGTGATATTGAATCTATTCTCAATATGTTAGAAGAGTTTTTTGGCACATGGAAACCAAAAAATAAACCAATTCTTATTGAGAAGCCAAAGTTTAACATTGGCAAACAATTGGTATTTGCAGAAAAAAAAGGCGCTGTACAGACTTCACTTCAGATTGCAATGCCATCTATCAGTTTATATCACCCTGATTATACTTTATTTCAAATATGTTCTACCATTTTTGGAGGCTATTTTGCCTCTAGATTAAATGTACTTTTAAGAGAAAAACATGGCTATACTTATGGTGCATATTCATATCAAGATACAAGGAAAGCTTGCTCTTCTTATATAATTCAAACAAATATTGGTAATGAAGTTAGCAGACATTCAGTAGAAGAAATTTTACGAGAATTACAAAGAATGAGCAATGAACCTATTCTAGAAGAAGAATGTACTATTGCAACTCAATATTTACTTGGATCTATGGTACAAGGGATGGAAACTGCTCAACAATTATCAGGGAGAGCAAAAACAATAGAAAGCTATAATCTTCCCGAAGATTATTTTACCCAAAAATTCGCAGATTTATCTAAAGCAAGCGCGCAGGATCTATTAGCAATACAAAAACAGTTCTTTGCTCCAGAAACTCTTATTATAGCAGCTTCTGGTGATATAGATATATTAACAGAACAACTTTCAGCCTTTGGTAATCCACATGTATTTACAGAAAGTGATGTATAAATTTACTTTTTAAATAATCCTGGAAAAAAGTCTTCTATCTGTGCAGAAAGCACTCCTATTATAACGATAGCCCCAATCAAATACTTTTCTGTTGATACATATTCAGCAGAAAAGACAACTGCCAATAAAGTAGCTAAAACAGGCTCTGTAGAAAACATTAGCGCAGCCTTTACAGGAGAGGTTTCATGCTGATAACGGGTTTGTATATAAGTTGCTACCACTGATGCAAGAATAGCTGTATACAAAAAAGCGATAATAAAACTATTTGATTGAAAAGCTGAAATAATAGCATGAGGAATTTGATATGGCTTCACTTCAAACAGCAATGAAGCTGCTAAAGATATGATTCCAGTTACCCCAAATTGAACTAAAGTTAATCTTGCAGATGCTGATTGAATATCTTTAGCATCTCGCATAAATTTATCAGTAAATGTTATATATAATCCCCAAATAGCTGCACAAAAAAGTGTAGCTATATCGCCTACATTAAATGAAGTACCAATACTATCTACTTGAGTAAAAAACCAAAGCCCTATTAATACAATACCTACACCCAAAACCTGGATTCTTGTAATATTTTTTCTTTCAATCAGATAAGCTGCAATAGGTGTAAAAACAACCATTGACCCCGTAATAAATGAAGAGTGGGCAACACTTGTATATTGTAAACCCCAAGTTTGACTCATAAATCCCAGTGCAAAAAAGCAAGCTAGAATACTGCCCTGTATCCATTGTTGTTGCGTGATATTTCTAAGCTGCTTATGCCATAGAACCAAACCTATACATGTAGCGGCAAAAAAGCGTAAAGAAGTATATAAAAATGGAGGTACATCACTTAAAGCATTCTTTATAATAATAAAAGTACCACTCCAAATAATAGTGATTAAAAGCATAAATAAGTCAGCTTTTTGCTTTCTATTAATAGACATCAATTCATTCCAATAAATAGTATTCACAAAGATACTTTGTTGAGATCATTCACCCTAATACCTTACGAAATATGGAAATTCAGTACTTTTGTCTTGTTATTATTCTCACATGATGAATTAATCTGGAAAGAAATACATGCTTGATTTAAAATTTATACGCGAAAATGCCCAAGCTGTAAAGCAAAATATTATTAATAAAAATGAATCTGCTGATATCGATACTTTCATAGAGCTTGATGAACAACGCAGAACAATCATACAACAAGTTGAATCATTAAAAAGCACCAGAAATACTGTATCAGAGCAAATAGCAGTATTAAAAAAATCCAAGCAGAATGCGGATCAGTTTATAGAAGAAATGCGGATTGTTTCAGAGCATATAAAGTCATTTGATGATTCACTTCGTACTATAGAATCTCAGATGGAAGATATCCAATTACGAATTACAAATATGGTAGATAGCTCTGTACCTATTGGTAAAAGTGCAGCCAATAATATCGAAATCCGCAGATTTGGCGAGACAATAGACTGTGGATTTAGAAAAAATCATGTTGAAATTTCGAAACAATTGAATATTCTAGATTTTGAAAGAGGTGCAAAAGTAAGTGGCAGCGGATTTGGTTTCTATGTTGGTAAAGGAGCTAGTTTAGAGAGAGCCCTTATTAATTTTATGATAGATTTTCATCTAGAAAAACATGGTTATACAGAAATGATGCCTCCATTTCTTGCTAATTTCGCTTCTATGCGCGGCACAGGGCAATTACCCAAGATGGAAGAAGATATGTATCATATGCCTTTAGATGGATTATATGCTATTCCAACTGCAGAAGTTCCGTTAACCAATTTTCATCGTGATGAAGTATTATCTAATGATAGTCTTCCAATTAAGTATTGTGGATATTCAGCCTGTTTTAGAAGAGAAGCTGGAAGTTATGGTAAGGACACTAAAGGATTTTTAAGGGTTCATCAATTCAATAAAGTTGAATTAGTGAAATTTGTAAAACCAGAACAATCTTATAATGAATTAGAATTATTAGTTACAGATGTAGAGGATATTCTAAAAGCACTCTTAATTCCTTATCGAGTATTACTTTTATGTAGTGGTGACACAAGTTTTTCAAGTGCAAAAACCTATGATCTAGAAGCATGGTCACCCTGCGAAAATAAATGGCTAGAAGTATCTAGCTGTTCTAATTTCGAATCATATCAAGCAAGAAGAGCTAATATTCGCTATAGAAACTCTGCTGGAAAACCAGAGTTTTTACATACTCTTAATGGAAGTGGTTTAGCAACATCTAGATTGATGGTAGCAATTTTAGAACATTATCAAACAGAAGACGGACATATAACTATACCAGAAGTGTTAAAGCCATATTGTAGATTTGATAGTATTTAAATAAAAAAACCGGTATTCACCGGTTTTTTTTTAAGCATTTTGTCCTAAAAACTTTAAATGTCTGTAATGAGACACAAAAGCATCAAATATTGAAGGGAATTCAATATACTGAACATTGAATTCTTGACATGTCTTCTTTACAATCCTACTTATCGCTGGATAATGAACATGGGATATTTTAGGAAATAAATGATGTTCTATTTGAAAATTTAAGCCACCTACAAACCACGATAAAACTGGGTTCTTTGTTGAAAAGTTTGCAGTTGTTTTTAACTGATGAATCATCCATTCATCTTCTAAAGAATTATGTTCATTTATAATTGGGAACTCTGTTTCATCTACTGTATGAGCCATTTGAAACACTATAGCTAATATTAAACCAGTTGCAACGGTATAAAGTAAAAAGCCTATAAGCCAATTATAAAATCCAAATTGAATTATTGGTAAAACAATAAATAATACCGCATGGATCAATTTAAATCCCCAAAAAGAAATATGTGTCTTAGCTTTAAAAGGCGGCATTGTATAATCACCAATTTTCCTTGTAAAGTATTTTACATAATCTGTATAAAAAATCCAGAATAAAAAGAAAATCGAATATGCAACAAGAAAATACAGATGCTGAAACTTATGAAAAAAATGAAATTCTTGAGTTGGACTTAATCGAAGAAATGGTTTTACATCTATATCGTCATCAATCTCATCAACATTGGTAAATGTATGATGAATAACATTGTGTTTAGTATTCCAGAAATGCACATTTGAACCTAAAAAATTCATAGACATTCCAGCAATGGAATTTATGAATGAAGATTTGCTAAATGAACCGTGTGAACCATCGTGCATTATATTAAAACCAACAAAGGATGTTAAAAACCCCAAAACAATACATTCTAATAATGCTATCAATAAAGAAGGTGTAAACATTATCAAATGAATATATACAGCAATAAATGTGACGATAAGGATTATCGCCTTAAAATATAGCTTTGTATTACCTGTTGGAGATATCTGGTTTTCTTTAAAATACTGAGTGATTCTATTTCTTAATTCTATATTAAAAGTTGATTGGATCTTATTAAATTTTGGTGTTGTCATATTTCTCTTATAATGGTTACTTATGTAATGTACTTCACAAAAATAGCGTTTTACTTCTATTGAATATCATATACATCATAAGAAATGCTTCATTTCTCTCTTAAATATTAATGAAAATCATACATATACATGATATAACTGATGAAAGGATAAGTAATTATCTTTCATTAAAAGAATCCCAAAACCATCATACTCAAGAACAAATATTTTTGTGTGATGGAGATAAAGTAACTTTAGTTGTATTAGAAAGTCAAGTACAAATTCAATCTGTTTTTGCAGTCGAAGACTTTATCAATCAGAACAAAACTTTACTTGAAACAAAAGTTCCAGAAGGACAAGTTTTTACTGCATCTAAAAAATTAATGGAATCAATAGTAGGTTTTAGACTTCATTCTGGCGTTATGGCAATTGCGACTCAACCCAGTCATAGACACTTCACTTCTCTAAAACCTCCTTATATAGTAATGAACAATATTATCAATTCTGATAATGTTGGTGGTATCATCAGAAATGCCATCGGATGCGGATTTACATCTATTCTTGCAGATAATGCAACTAGCTCTCCATATCTAAGAAGAGCAGTTAGAGTATCTATGGGGTATATTTCAAAAGCTCATATCAGCATCCAACAAAATTTACTAGATACCTTGATAACACTAAAGAATCAAGGATGCAGTATTATTTGTGCAGAGATATCTGAACGATCACATCACTTACAAGACTATACTTTCCCTAAAAACTTTGCTTTGGTTTTTGGAAGCGAAGGACAAGGCATAGAATCAGATATTTTGTCAATAGCTGATGAAATTTTAGATATTCCCATGCACAATAATGTAAAATCACTCAATGTTTCTTCTAGTTCGGCAATTTTTATGTATGCTGCAAAACATGGAAAATAGCTATATGTGTAAGAAGATTACAAAGGTTTCCACATAAGTTTTTTAACGATGTTAATAACATGTGTAAAAAAAAGCTTTGTGGATAACTTTTTAAATCTTATTTTTGCCAGCTCTATTAGAATTCCTTATTTCAAACAAGGATTAGACGTGGAATCATCCGCTAAAATCACGAAGTCTGTCCGCGAACAAGATGTTATAGCAAAATGGCATATTGTTGATGCAGATGGCAAAACATTGGGTCGATTAGCTTCCCAAGTTGCATTTCTTATCAGAGGCAAGCATAAGCCTGACTTTACACCGCATGTAGATTGTGGTGATTTTGTTATTGTAATCAATGCTGCCAAGATTAAAGTTAAAGGCAAAAGAGAAGAACAAAAAGAATATTTCCATTATACTGGATATCCAGGTGGCGATCGCTATCGTTCTTTCAAGGATCTTGTTAAAAGCAAGCCTGAAGAGATTATAGAATTAGCGGTTAGAGGTATGCTTCCAAAGAATACTTTAGGCCGCAAGATGGGTAAAAAACTTAAAGTGTATGCAGGTGCAGAGCATCCGCATGCGGCACAAGAGCCAAAAGAATTTATACTCAACTATAGTGCTGAATAAAAACTGGAGTAATATATGAATAATATCACAGCTACCGGACGCCGTAAGACAGCAGTTGCACAGGTAAGAATGTTACCTGGTACCGGTAAAGTATTGGTTAATAAATCTCCAATTGAAGAGTATTTTCCGGTTGAGTTTAATCGCCGTGAAGCACTTCGTCCACTTGAGACTGTAAGTTTAGATGGCAAGTTTGACTTACACATAAAGGCCACTGGTGGTGGTAAAAGTGGTCAAGCTGGCGCAATTCGTTTGGGTGTTGCACGTGCGCTTATTGATTTTGATGGTGAGCTTCGCCCTCAGCTTCATACTGCAGGATTTCTTACTCGCGATCCTAGAATGGTAGAGCGTAAGAAATATGGACAGAAAAAAGCTCGTAAGCGTTTCCAATTCTCGAAGCGTTAATCAGACAATTATATTGGCATTTACCTCATCTTCGTTTTGTAGATGAGGTTTTTGCTTGTTAAGTGAAGATACATAATACTTTCTTTTTGAATTATAATGTATCGTTTAAAAGATAGCTAAAGCTATCACCCTAATAATCATGCATTGTGATTATATCATTTGTGGCTTTGATATAAAGTTTGTGATATAAGATGATCAATGCAGTAGTAAACAACTAATTTATGGAGTTTGCCCAATGGCAACAGAATCAACAGTAGAAGCCCTTCTAGAATCAGGTGCCCATTTTGGCCACCTTACCCGTCGTTGGAATCCTAAAATGCGCAAGTTTATTTATACTGAGCGTAATGGAATTCACATCATTGATTTACGTAAAACAAAAGTCCTTTTAGATATTGCCCGTGAAACTGCTTTCGAAGCAGCAAGCATGGGTAAAGTAGTACTTTTTGTAGGTACAAAAAATCAGGCTAAAGAAGCTATTCAAAATGCTGCAAAGCGTTGTGGTGCTTATTATGTTTCAGAGCGTTGGTTAGGAGGAATGCTCACAAATTTTTCAACTATCCGCAAAAGTATCAAAAGATTAGTAGCAATTGATAAAATGGAAGCTGATGGAACATTTGAAAAATTTACAAAAAAAGAACGTTTAATGTTAAATCGTGAGCGTGAGCGTTTACGTAAAGTGTTTGGTGGTATTGAAGAAATGACACGTATACCTGGAATCATTTTCTTGGTAGACGTTAAAAAAGAACATATTGCAATTCAAGAAGCAGATAAATTAGGTATTTCAGTAATTGGTGTTGTAGATACTAATTGCGATCCAGATACTGTACATTATCCAATCCCTGCAAATGATGATTCAATCCGTACAATCGAGTTAATTTCTGAAACTTTAGCTGATGCTGTTTTAGAAGGTCGTGAAATTGCTAAGCAAAAAGCTGCTGAAGCAGGTGTTTCTTCTGAAAGATCAGCAAAAGAAAATGAAATGGAAGATGATGGAAAAGGCAATCGTAGAATGCGTCAACGCCGTAATAATGCTCCAGCAAATGGAGGTTCTAAACCTGCTTTTGTACCAGCACCAGCAGCAAAGACTCAAGATTCTCCTGCTCCAGTAGCTGAATCTCCATCAGAACAAGCTCCAGCAACTGAAGCTTAATTAATTGAATGCACAACTTTATTAAACCATATAATTTCAGGAAATAAAGAACAATGTCAGTAACACCACTCATGGTAAAAGACTTGCGCGATAAAACAGGCGCTGGTATGGCTGATTGCAAAAAAGCTTTGGACGAAGCTAATGGCGATATGCAAGAAGCAATTGAAATCCTACGTAAGCGTGGAGCAGCATCTGCAGCAAAAAGAGCAGATAGATCTGCAAATGAGGGAATTGTAATTGCTAGAACATCTCCAGATGGTAAAACAAGTGTTATTGTTGAAATCAACTGTGAAACAGACTTTGTTGCACGTAATGAAGAATTTGTAAAATATGCTGATGCAATTGCCAATGCTTTATTACAATCTAATCCTTCCGATGAAGCTGCTCTAATGGCTACAGAGGTTGACGGTAAAACTTTATTAGATTTACATAATGAAATCTTAGCAAAGTTTAGCGAGAAAATTGGTGTTAAACGATATGAAGTATTACCTGCATCTGGTTATATAGCAGATTATATTCATGCTGGTAATCGCTTGGGAGTTTTACTTCAAACAAATCTTACAAATACTAATGATGAAGTAAAGTCAATGCTAAGAGAAATAGCGATGCAAATAGCAGCTATGAATCCAAGCTATGTTAAAAGAGAAGATGTTCAAACAGATGCTTTAATGAAAGAAGTAGAAATTTATCGTGAAAAAGCGATACAAGAAGGTAAAAAACCAGAAATTGCAGAAAAGGTTGCTCAAGGACAATTAGTTAAATTTTTCCAAGAGCAATGTTTATTAGAACAATCATTTGTAAAAGATAGTAAAAAATCAGTAGCAGATATCGTATCTGAAATTGGTAAATTAACTGGCGAAGCTGCTCAAATTATTGGCTTCCGTCGTTACTATCTTGGTGAATCTAATAGTTAATATGAAATGAAAGTACACAGCGGCATGAATTTATTTGTAAATTTATGCCGCTTTTTTTATGTCTAATCTATAGGACAACCAATGCAAAAACCTCTATACAAAAGAATATTACTGAAATTAAGCGGTGAATCCTTAATGGGTGATCAGCAATTTGGATTAAATGCCTCAGTACTAAAACGCTTTGCAGAAGATGTATCAGAAATTTACAAGCTAGGCGTAGAAATAGGAATTGTTATTGGTGGAGGAAATTTTTTCAGAGGCATTCAAGCAAAAGAGCAGGGAATTGACAAAGTATCTGGAGACTATATGGGAATGCTTGCCACAGTTATCAATGGAATCGCATTTCAAAATGCATTAGAAATGTGTGGCGTTCCAACAAGACTTCAAACAGCGATTCATATGCAACAAATTGCAGAACCCTATATCAGAAGAAGAGCTATTAGGCATTTTGAAAAGAAAAGGGTTGTCCTATTTGGGGCTGGAACCGGTAATCCATATTTTACAACAGATACCGCAGCCGCATTAAGAGCAATTGAAATTGAAGCAGATGTAATTATTAAAGGTACAAGAGTCGATGGCATCTATGATTCAGATCCAGAGTTAAACCCTGATGCAAAAAGATATAATGAAATTTCATATCAAGATGTTTTAGTACATGGCTTAAAAGTTATGGATGCTACTGCCATTGCTTTGTGCCAAGATAACTCCTTGCCTATCATGGTTTTTAATATGAATGAGCAAGGAAATCTAAAAAGATTAATTTGTGGAGAAAATGTAGCATCAATAGTTAAGTAGTTTATTTTCAAACATTGTGGATGATATATTATGCCAGTTCAAGATATTATAAAAGATGCAGGTTCTGCTATGGTAAAGGCTATTGAACATGCTGGACAACACATTTCCAAAGTAAGAACAGGCCGTGCTTCGGTTACATTGCTTGATAATGTTAAAGTTGACTACTACGGTTCACCTACAGCATTAAGCCAAGTAGGAAGCCTTTCTGTACCTGATGCCCGTACTATTTTAATACAGCCATGGGATAAAGGTACTTTATCTGCAATTGAAAAAGGTATTTTAATTGCAGGATTAGGGCTTAATCCTTCAAATGATGGTTCAGTGATTCGTGTTCCTATACCACCTCTTACAGAAGAAAGAAGAAAAGAGTTCGTAAAATTATGCAAGAAATTTGCTGAAGATGGAAGAGTTGCAATTCGAAATATAAGACGTGACCACATGGAAGCATTGAAAATTGCAGAAAAAAAAGAACATTTTTCTGAAGATGATAGAAAACGTGGTGAAGATGAAATTCAAAAACTTACAGATAAATACATCAAAGAAATTGATGCTATTATGGTAAAGAAAGAAAAAGAAATTCTTGAAGACTAAATTCACTATCTATCAATCATATTAGATATTATGGAAAATGCATCTATTCCTATTCCACAGCCTTTAAATCCAGATTTAATAAAAGATCAGTTTCAATCATTTTATGAATTAGTTACTATTCTTCGTGCTGAATGTCCTTGGGATAAAAAACAAACCCATGAGTCAATCTCTCATCTATTTATCGAAGAAGCCTATGAAATGATTGATGCAATCAAGCAGGGTGATGATGATGAATTTTCTAAAGAACTTGGCGATCTATTCTTGCATATCATGATGCATGCCATTATAGCAGAACAAAGAGGTGCTTTTTCTATCAAGGATGTACTTAAAAAAGTACAAACAAAACTTATTCATCGCCATCCACATGTTTTTGGTAATACAATTGCCAATGATGAATCTGAAGTTAGAAAAAATTGGGAAGAACTTAAAATGCAAGAAGGAAGAGATTCCGCATTAGAAGGGGTTCCTAAACATTTACCTGCTTTATTAAGAGCACAAAGAATGCAAGAAAAAGCAGCCAATGTAGGTTTTGACTGGGATAATAGAAATGATGTCTGGAATAAAGTAGACGAAGAGATTCTTGAGCTTAAAAATGAAATCTTACAAGGTAATACACTTCTTATGAAGAATGAAATTGGAGATATTATCTTTTCTCTGATTAATGCCGCAAGATTTGAGCATATCATTGCTGAAGATGCATTGCAAGCTACTAATGATAAGTTTCAAAGACGATTTACAGCCATAGAACAAATGGCTAAACAACAGGGTAAATCCCTAAAAGAAATGTCTTTAGCTGATATGGATGAATTATGGAATTTAGTAAAGTCTAAAGAATAACATTTAAAATACCCATGTTCAAGCCCCATGTTAATATATAACTTGGGGCTTTTTTTATCGCATATCTATAATTTCCATTCCAACTGGTGGAGTATACGTAAACAAATCTGATTGCAATTTAGAATTAATAGTAAGTTTCTTAATATCCCAAACCATATCTTGATTCCCATCATCAGCAGAAATTCTTTCTATAATAGTACTTCCTTTCTTAAGAAATACTCTCAGTTTTTTTATTCCCATAGCAGCGCTTTGTCCTTTAGGATGTAATTCTAAAGCCAGCAAATTGTTTTTCCCAACACTATATTCTTTTATAGATATAGGTTGATAACTGTATAAAAAAGTAAAAAGAATAATATCAATAGAAGTTGTAGGTTTACTTTTTAGACTAGATATTGAAACCATTTTACGATTTGGTATGATATTCCAAATTGTATGATTATCACAAATAATTTTTCTATCATTTAATGTCAATACATATTTTCCAGACTTTTCTGCCTGCAACAATCCCACCATACCAGAAACAGGCTCTACGCTTTGGAATTCAAGCTCTACTGTTTTCATAGATGAATACTTTGCTCTTAATGATGCAAAAACGCTTTCTACAGTATATGTTTCTGAAAAAGCATCAGCAGGTATAATGCAAGAGACTATTGAATACAGAATAATAGTATAAATAAGTACTAGAAATTTCTTCATTTAATTTTCCTGAGTTGGTTCAGGCTTTTCCATAATAAAGAGCTGTCTTAAGTCTTGCAATTTTCTTAATTCCTTAACAGGCAACGATTCTAATGGATTATTAGTTAAATCTAATGTATTCAACCTAGTAATAGATCCAATACCAGTAGGAATGGTTGTAAGCTTATTATTTTTTAAAGTAAATCTGCTTAATCCTTTTAGATGATTAATGCTATTAGGTAATTTGGTTAACTTATTATTACTTATATCAAATGATCTAAATTGACAAGTACTGTCTATTTCGGGTAATTCTACTATTTCATTATTTGAAATATCTACATTTTGAAGATTTGGCATTTTGAAGAATTCAGAAGGTATCTTTGAAATCCCATTCGAGCTAAAATCTGCTGATGTTAAATTGGATAAGCCAATTATTTCATTACTTATAGAACTCATATTGTTTTTACTTATATCTAATCGTGTCAATAATTTTAAAGAATAGAACTCTTTTGGAAATGTAGATATAGTATTTTCAGATATAACTAATGTTAAAAGGTTGGTTAATAATGAAACATAACTTGGAATTACCTTGATCTTATTTTTAGATGCATTTAATACCGCAAGCTTAGGTAGTTTACTTAAATCAGGTAATTCTTCAAAGTTATTTTGTGAAATATCTATATCGTATAACTCAGGAATATTATCAAAAGAAATACCGGCGCTTGACAATTGATTATTCGAAACCATAAGCCTTTGTAATGCTGGCATACCAGTAAGTGGTGGCATTGTTATGATTTTATTATTAGATACATCAAGTAATTGTAATTCTGCAAGGTTTTTTATTGAAGCAGGAAGCGTAGTAAGTTCATTAGATCTAAGTAATACTCGTTTTAATTTTGTTAACTGACTTATTTCACTGGGTATACTTGTAAGTTTATTGTTAGAAAGAGTTAACTCTTCAACATTTACACATGCTAATATCTCTTTTGGAAATACAGTTAATTCTTTTCTTGTTAAATCAATGCGTTTTACATTAACTGGATCACTTGATAATTCTTCTACAGTTCTAACATTAGTAATGATTCTTGGATTTGGAGTATTGGAAGTTTTATCAATATCTTTAGATTGTTGGGCTATAGATATATGCAAACCACATATAAATACAATAAAAGAATAAAAGAATAAGCGTGTTTTCATAATTCTCACATATATATAAATTTGTAACATTCAGGAGGGTCTCAACGACATAACAAATCGATTATTGCATATAATATTAAAGTAATTATAAGTAACAACTTGTTAACTTTGTCAATAAAACAAGTATAAAAATATCGAAATTTCTTATACTATTTTATCGGAAGCAAAACTTGATATGATTTTCATTCTATTATGATACAATTATACTCTGTAATTATAACATTTCTTCTATTCCTTATTGCATGTAATGATAAGCCAAGTCCACCTACTGCAGACTCTGGAACTGGCTCTATCAATGACACTCTATATATTCCTTTACAGCCAGATTGGACTGGCTTTAATGAGCCTTCAGACATTTACATAGGCAGAGAACCATTTGTTTATATAGCTGATACTAAGAACAATCAAATTGCAATGCTAGATATTTCAGGTAGAAAAATCGGAAATTCTCTACCTATAAAAAACCCAAAAGCAATTACTCAGGATGGCCTTTTTGACTTATTAATTTGTGCAGAATTAGATACTGTTTTACAAGGTAAAACCATTACAGTGGGAGCTATCTATAGAATTCATCTTTCAAAAGCATTCCATAATATTTCTAATGCTGAGGTTTCTTTAGCTTATTGCCAACCTTCGCGAGTTGAAAGAAGATTTACAGGAATTACATGTCTTCCAAATAATTCTTATTTGGTATCTAGAACAGGACCTAATAATTCATCTAAATTCGACCCAGATGATGCAGTGTTGATTTTTTCTTCAAAAGATTCATTATCGGGTAGATTATCTTCCCTTGTCCCCGAAGGTAATGCATTATATTCTATTGGAAAAATTTCATCTATTTCTGTTGCTGCAGATAGATCTTCAGATATCATATTTACCCAGATATCACAAGAAATGCAATTTAAGGTTCAATGGCTTAGTTTTCTTAATGGCGATATAACTGGCTGGTTTCAGAAATTTAACCCTGCTGACAATCTAAATTCTGGCAGAGATTTACTTTCGTTAGGAAAATTTATTTGTCCTGAAGATATAACCTACGACTCATTTGGAAATATCTATATTGTTGATGCCATAAAAGATTCTGTATTCAAATTCAATTCTTATGGAAAAGAAATGCAGTCTTTCGGTGGACATGGATCATCCCTCAGAAAGTTTTCAGCACCATCTGGCATTGCTTGGTTTAATAAAACACTCTATGTTGCTGATACTAAAAATCAAAGGATTTGTCGTTTCAGATTATCAACAGATTAAAAAAAAAGCCATGTATTTTAAAATACATGGCTAGATCTAATAGCTGTTAGACTATTCTTGTTCTATTGTAGAGCGATATTGACGACGCATAGCTTTCATTCTAGAAAGACGCTTCTCTACAGAAGGCTTCATGAAAAATGCACGCTTTTTAAACTCTCTTAAAACTCCACTTCTTTCATATTTCTTTTTGAAACGACGAAGTGCTCTGTCTATAGACTCATTCGATTGGATTGTTACGCCTACCATGTTGTACTTAGGGTAAAATGAACAATTTATTTAACTAATTTTTCTATCAATTTTTTTTCTTTGTTTTTCTCAAACTGAACGATGATTGCATAACCGCCATTGGAAATAATTTCTTTAGAAAGAACTACTCCTAAATCATCCCATTTAGTATGATATATAACATCGCCAATACTATAAGCATCTTGTGGATCATAAGGACGAGAATCCTCTTTTGATACCTGAACAATAGCGCTAGTTCTATCGTTCTTTGCTTCTAAAACATCTAAATCAACCAATTGGGAATGACGGCTAACTGTACATCTAGCCCACTGACGACGGCCTTCAGTGTTCTCCATAGGCTCGCCAATAAGCTCATGCTTGGTTTCTTTCATCAAAAAAGGCGAAAACAACTTAACGTATTTTGCTTTTTTTGCACGACGTACTCTAGGGGTCTTTTTTTCAACCATTGAGCTGAATCCTCAAATTCGTAAAAGGAAGGCAAAAATACAAAATAAAAATTACTTTTCAAAATAACAGATAATTCAATCACAATATGTTCAACTACTTATGTGAACAAACTGAATAACTGAGTATTTAATATCTCTTACTTTTGATTAAACCTGGCATATAATAATTTAAATTTTCTAGTACTTTTCCAGTACCTCTTACCACTGCAGTTAAAGGATCTTCAACTATATGAACAGTAAGTGTTGTTTCCATAGACAGGCGTTTGTCGAGTCCTTTTAAAAGGGCACCACCACCCGAAAGCATGATACCTCTATCATAAATATCGGCAGATAGCTCTGGAGGTGTGCGTTCGAGTAATGTTCTAACAGCATTTACAATTACTCCAACTGATTCGCTTAGAGCTTCTCGAATATCAATAGAACTTACTGTTATGGACTGAGGAATTCCTGTTATAAGATCACGCCCTTTAACTTCGATTTCAACTTCTTCTTCTAAAGGATATGCAGATCCTACTTCACACTTAATAATTTCTGCAGTTCTTTCACCGATTAAAATATTATGATTTCTTTTGAAGTATTGTACGATGGAATTAGTCATTTCATCGCCAGCAATTCTTATAGATTCATCGTTAACAATTCCGGACAAAGCAATTACTGCAATTTCTGTTGTACCACCACCGATATCAACAATCATATTTCCTTTTGGCTCATGAACATCTAATCCAATACCAATTGCAGCTGCCATTGGTTCAGCTATTAAATATACTTCCTTTGCACCAGCATGTTCTGCGCTATCACGAACAGCTCTTTTTTCTACTTCTGTTATTCCAGAAGGAACACAAATAACTACTCGTCTTGCAGGTTGCCAACTTAAAGATACTTTTCTAATAAATGCTCTAAGCATACCCTCTGCTATTTCGAAATCTGCAATTACTCCGTCTTTTAATGGTCTAATTGTTCGAATATCACGATGAGTTTTGCCAACCATCGCCTGAGCTTCGTGACCAATTGCCAAGATATGTTTATTTGTTCTATCAAAAGCCACTATTGATGGCTCATTTAATACAAGCCCTTTATCTTTTATCCAAATAAGGGTATTTGCGGTACCTAAATCAATAGCTACATCAGTGGATAAGAAGCCAAAACGCATTCTATTCTCGCACAATAATGAAATCAGTATCTATTTGCAATACACAAATAGGTTCACAAAAGTAAGAAGTTCATCCTTGAAACACAAAGAGTTATGATGTGTTTACAAGAAACAAAATTCATGATATATTCACATAAATCTTACTGAGTTTAAGGCTTTATTTCAATGCCTTTTTTACTTTATTACTTGAAGCTTGCTTTTCAGCTACTGCTTCATATGAAGGTTCGGCACCTTCTTGAATAACAGCTTTGTTTATGGTGCAATGCTTAATATTCTTTTTATCAGGCAAGTCAAACATTATAGGCAACATAATTTCTTCAATTATGGATCTGAGTCCTCTTGCACCTGTTTTACGTTTTCTTGCTTTTTCTACTATTTCCATTAAAGCTTCTGGTAAAAAATGCAGATCGCATTCTTCCATTTTAAAGAGCTTTTGATATTGTTTAACTAAAGCATTTTTAGGCTTTGTTAGGATATCTAGCATTGCTTCGTCGGATAATGGTGTTAATGGAGCAATGACAGGTAATCGACCTATTAATTCTGGAATAAATCCAAATTTTAATAAGTCTTTGGATTCTACTAAGGATAAAAGTGCATCAGATTCTTCCACATTCTGCTGAGAATTATTGCTAAATCCTATTGTTTTGGCATTCATTCTTCTTGCAATGATCTTTTCTATTCCGTCAAAAGCACCACCACAAATGAAAAGTATGTTTTTTGTATTTACGTACACCAATGGTTGTTCCGGATGTTTGCGTCCACCACGCGGAGGCACGCCTGCAACAGTGCCTTCTAATAATTTTAAAAGCGCTTGTTGAACTCCTTCACCTGAAACATCTCTTGTAATACTTTGAGAATCTGATCTTCTAGCTATTTTATCTATTTCATCAATATATACAATACCTCTTTCTGCTTTCTCTACATCATAATCTGCACTTTGCAATAAGTGAACAAGGATCGTTTCAACATCGTCTCCTACATATCCAGATTCAGTAATTGTTGTAGCATCAGCAACTGCAAAAGGTACATCTAAAATTCTGGCTAATGTTTTAGCTAATAATGTTTTTCCAGTTCCGGTTGGACCAACCAACATAATATTGCTTTTCTCGATTTCAACATCTTCTAAAAACCCAGAAATACTTTGAGATTTAATTCTTTTATAGTGATTATATACTGCTACAGATAAAATTCTTTTAGCTTTTTCTTGTCCAATAACATATTCATCCAATTTGGATTTTATATCTGATGGTTTTAGCAAAGCTGTTTTCTTACTTTTAGATGTAACCGCCGCAACAGGTGTAGAATTTTGCTTCAAAATATCTGCAGATGTATAAATACATATATCGCATATATATACATCTTTTCCAGCTATAAGATTTGTTACTTCGGATGATCCTCTGCCACAAAATGAACAGTGAATTGCACCTTTAGAAGTTCCGGAAGAATTATTCATATATCTATAAAATCAATGTAATTTTTCAATACTTATATTGAAAAAAAATGGCGAGACGAACTATTCCGCCTCGCCATAAAATCTATTCTTTAAGGTTAAATCGGTTTTTTTATTAGTTCTTCGTGACGTCTTTCAAGAATTTTATCTACAATACCATAATCAACTGCTTGAACTGCACTCATATAATTATCGCGATCTGCATCCTTTAAAATCGTTTTTTGATCTTTACCAGTATGCTTACTAATAATAGTATATAACATTTCTCTTATTCTAAGCATTTCTTTGGTATAAATCTCGATATCTGTTGCCTGACCTTGAGTTCCACCTAATGGTTGATGCATCATTATTCTGGAATTAGGAAGAACATATCTTTTTCCTTTAGTTCCTGCACATAATAATACCTGTGCCATAGAAGCAGCCATACCAACACAAATTGTGCTTATGTCTGGCCTAACAAACTGCATCGTATCATAAATTGCCATACCAGCTGTTACACTTCCACCAGGCGAATTAATATAAATATTAATATCCTTGGTTGGATCCTCACTTTCTAAAAACAGTAGTTGAGCAACTGTGAGACTTGCTACGTGATCATCAATTGGCGTGCCAATAAAAATGATTCTATCTTTTAGCAAACGTGAATATATATCATATGCTCTTTCGCCGCGGCTTGTTTGTTCAACAACCATCGGAACTAGCTGGTTCATCATAAAATTAGCTCTAATAAATGATTAGTGAATTAATAACAATTCCTTTTTTCAAGGAAAACTAAAATTTATTCACCTGATGTTTTAGCTTTTGTTTTACGTTTTGGTTTTTCATCATCTGTTGATTCATCTTTTTTAGATGATTTAGACGTTTTAGATGATTTTTTTGTTGACTTTGTATCGGCATCATTTGATATTTCTGCTTCAATGTCATCCAAACCACCAAACATTCCTGCATTTATTTCTTTTTGCTTGAAATATGTTTCAGGATCTGTATCTGTAATTATTGCTTTTTCTAATATTTTATCCATTGCTTTTCTGGCAATGATAGATCCCATTAGATTATTTTCTTTCATTAAGAATGAAAGAATTTGATCATCATTCAATTTTGAATTTTGTCGATAATACTCCATATAAGGAATAATATCATTTTCTTCTAATTGAATTCCCTCTTTTTCGATTATTTTATCGCGAACAAGCTCCCATCTAGCTGTTTGTTCTGCATATGGACGAAATACATCTTCCATTTCTGCAATATTCATGTTTTGAATTTCAGGATTATCTTTTTGTTGCTTTTTTAAATTCTCAAGCATACCTACCATAACATCTTGAACAATTGCTTTTGGTACTAAAAAGTTATGCTTTGCACTCATGTGTTCTACAACTTGAACTTCTAGCTCTTTTCTAGCTTCATTTTCAAGCATTGTATTATTATACTTTCTAATATCTTGATATAGCTCATCAACAGTATTCAAACGTCCATTTGAATATGCGCTTACAAATGCATCATTGAGTTCTGGTTTGACAAGTTTTTCAACTTTTAAGATTTCCACATCAAATCTATCTGGATTAGAATTGTCACTTTGAGGGGCATCAATGTATGTTACTTTTTCACCAACTTTTTTGCCTATCAATGAATCTCTTAAAAAACCATCTAAATCTGGATGATTCAAGAAAATAGTGTTTTCTTCAGCTTCCACACCTTCGATTGGTTTACCAGTTTCATCATCCACCTTAATAAATCGAACATGTACTGTATGCAAATTATCATCTGCTTTATCTGCTGGAGTATGAACTGCAGCCTTAACAAGCATGTCTTGAACAACTGCATCTACCTCGTCATCATTAACAGTATGTACTGGTTTTAATAATTCAAGGCCTTCATATGAACCCAATTCAAATTCTGGTATTGTATCAAATCGAATGATATATGCTACAGTTCCATCTGATTCTTTTTTCATATCCATAAGTTGAGGCTGGCCAATAACACGAATATTATTATTACGTGTATAGCTCTTAAACTCATCATCTGCAACATTCATTAATGAATCGTTTTCGATTTGACGTCCAAATCGTTGTTTGATGATTGGCAATGGTACTTTGCCTTTACGAAAACCCTTGATTTCTAGATTAGGCTGTGCCTCACGATATGCACGCTCAAAATGAGGTATAAGGTCCGCTGAAGTTAAAGTAAATGTAACTTCTTGTGTGCATGAGTCAATCGAAACAACGTTAGTTTCCAAAGATAGTACCTTAGATATGAATCAATAATTAGAATTCCCGTTCAATTCGGGGCATATAAGTTAAGTGCGGATGAGGAGACTCGAACTCCTACGGGTCGCCCCACCAGATCCTAAGTCTGGCGCGTATGCCAATTTCGCCACATCCGCAATCAATTTTTACAAGTTGAATTTGCAAAGAGTACAAAAATACAATGATTTTTGCGTGAAAAGAAATAATTTCTTAGCTTCTTTACACTTCTGCTTAAAACAAGGGTGTAATTTACATGTATTTTTTCTTATTGATATGTGTTATACATGAATATTGACAATAAATTTGATTGTATTGTGATAGGTGCCGGAGTATCAGGAATACATTCTGCTTTATTATTGGCTAAACAAAATAAACGAGTTCTTTTATTAGAATCTACTTTATATATTGGTGGAAGAGCCCGCTCTTTTATTGATAAGCAGTCTGGGGATAGTATTGACAATGGCCAGCATGCCTTGATGGGATGTTATACTCACTTTTTAAGTATTTTATCTACTCTTAATACTGACAATTTATTACACAGACAGCCTCATTTATCTGTACCATTTATGTATTCAGATGGGCATTCAGATATTTTGAAAGCAGATGTATTTTCTGGTGCTTTAGGTGTAGCTTTTGGAATTTTGAATCTAAAGAAATTATCTTTATCAGAGAAGATTTCAGCTCTTTACTTTGCAATACGTATTCGTTTAGGATTTGCAAAATCTGGTTCTTTAACCGCATTCGAGTTTTTATTGTCAGAAAATCAATCTGCACATAGTATTGAGATTTTGTGGACACCGATTATTCTTGCCACTTTAAATGGAAATCCCAAAGAAGTTGCTGCTTCATTGTTTGTACAAGTATTAACTCTTGCATTTTTAGGAAAAAAGGATGCTTCTACGCTAATTCTTCCAAAAGTTGGATTATCTGATTTATTGTCTCCATTTCCTGATTGGCTTGCTAAACACAATGGCATATGCAAACTTGGAGAGTCTGTAGAAGAAATAGTATTTCAAGATAATAGACCAAGCGCAGTTATTACTAAATCTGGAGAAATGTATCATTCGAATTCTATAATTATGGCAATTCCTCCTAAAAGCATAAAGCGTATTCTTCATAAAGAATGCAAAGAGTATGAATTTTATGAAGCCTTGGATCAGTACACCTTTTCACCTATTATTTCTGTGTATTTGTGGATTGATAAAGAATTTCCTGATTTAGAATTTGCTGCATTATTAGGAACCAATACACAATGGGTTTTTCATAAAAATGCTTTTATGCATAATAATATAAGCTCAACCCTTTTATCGTGCACTGTGAGTGCAGGAAACGATTCTATTGATGATGAGGGCGCATCAATTGCAATACAATGTTTACAAGAAATCAAACTATGTTTTCCTTCTGTAAAAGATGCTACATTATTACACTGGAAAGTTATTAAGGAAAAACACGCAACTTTTTTAGCCACACCAGAGACAGAAAATAAAAGGCACTCAACTTATACAGATATTGAAGGATTGTTTATTGCCGGAGATTGGACAGATACCAAATTACCAGCCACATTAGAAGGCGCTGCAATTAGTGGATATCATGCTGCTAATGCAGTATTAACCTCCAAAAGCACCGTATTTTCTCATTCCTAAAAACCAAATACTTTTGGTGATCATCCAAAATATTAAGCACCAAACAATACTCATGCTTAGATAAAGTGGTGCATGATGTATTGAGATTGTTCCGCTTGCCAATGCACTTGGTATATATCCTAAATATTGAAAGGGAAGAAGATTTGAAACAGGTAGAATCCAAGCAGGTAAAATTGATAATGGTAACATAGCACCAGACAAAAAAACCATACTTATATCTAGAATAATATGAAATGTCCAAGTTTCTTCATACCAAAATGCTAAGTAGCTAATTGCCATCGAGATAAAGAATTTACATATTATTGCTGTTAATAATATGAGCATACCCCATATAATACCTGATATGTGTAGTTGATATGAACTAAAAAAAACAAAGAATGGAAATATAATTAGAGCAAATAGCAATGTTCCCACTTTTTCTGCTGCAACCATAGCCCCCGAAAACCCTAAATGAGATAGAGGTTTCAATAAATATTTATTTAGGTCTCCATTTCTTATCTCGTCTCCCACCCCTCTTTCTATTCTACCACTTCTGGTTAAAATAGTACATAAAGAAACAAAACAAATGTAGATATACATAGAATCTGGGTTATAGCCTTGGATTGCCCCTTGCCCTTTTGATATAAACACAGATTTCCACAAAAGAATTTGGACTAAAGAATGAATCAATAATGTTAATGTGCTATTTGTTAAAAAATCTATTCGATATTCCAATAATGTAGATATGCCACTTTTAAATGCAGCTATATATGTTCTTAGAGGTCTATTCATTATAAAGCTTTTGTTCGGCCACCATCTATCAACAGAGTAATTCCAGTAATATAAGAGGCAAAATCTGATGATAAGAAGACAGCAGATGCAGCGATATCTTTTGGTTCTGCTAATCGTTTCATAGGAATTTCTTGTGACATCAACAATGATGCTTCTTGTATTGAAATATTATTATCATCTGCTTTTTTTTGTAAAATACCTGTTAAACGACCAGTTTTTGTTGCACCTGGTAAAATGCTATTGACAGTAATTCCATGAGCTGCAACTTCATTAGATAATGTTTTAGCCCAACTTGCTGTTGCCCCACGGATTGTATTCGATACTCCAAGACCATCTAATGGCTGCCTAACAGAAGTTGAAATAATATTAATAATTCGCCCCCATCCTTCTTTTTTCATACCAGGCAGAACATGCATTGTTATCTCATGACTAGACACAAGTAATCGAGTAAATGCATCGTAGAATTCCTGTGAATGTGCATTTGTTATATTACCAGGAGGTGGACCACCAGTATTATTGATCAATATATGAATAGTTATATCTTCTATAGTTTTAAGTGCTTTTTTAATTTCATCCAAAGAAGAAAAATCAGCTGCCAAAGCCCTGTGAAATTGATTACCATTATTAGGTAATGAATTAATAACAGATTCTAGTGAATGGTTATTTCTAGCAAATGCAATAATATTTGCACCAGATTCTGCAAGCATCATGGCTATGCTAAGCCCAATTCCTTGAGAACTGCCACACACTAAAGCTGTTTTACCATCTAATCTAATATTCATACTTTATAAATCTACTTTATTTAGCAAGCACAATAAATTGAGTTCTTCTATTTAATGCACGATTCGTTTCGGAATCATTTGGAGCCAAAGGTTGCGTCATTCCAAAACCACGAGCTCTTAATCGTTTAGATTCTATACCTCTTTTAAGCATCTCTGTCATTACTGCGTTAGACCTAGCATCACTTAAACGCTGATTAAATTCTTCGCCACCTATATTATCTGTGTGGCCCTGGATTTCGAGTCTTAATTTGGGATATCTTTCCATCAATTCTACTAATTCATCAATTCTTCGTAAAGATTCATCTCTAACTATCGCAGAATTATAATCAAACTGAATTGGATATTTAAAATTATCTGAGACGTCAAAACCTGGTCCTAAAGGTGCAGTATCATATTCTCCATCGGCAATGATAGTGTCATTTTGAGGAATTAAAGATATGTTAACTTTATGCAATCCATAATACTCAGGGGCTTTATAACTAATTTTATAAAAATTTCTAAGACTACGATAAATATCTAAAAACACATCCATTAATTCTTTTTTTGTACGTGCTTTATAATATTTACCACCTGAGTATTTAGCAATAACTGATAAAATATCATCATTAGGATAGCCAAATCCAATAGTAAAAATATGGATATTATTAGATTTTGCTGAGTCTAAGATTTGCTTCAGTTTGGTTCTTGAATAATTATCTTCGCCATCTGAAAATACAACTAATACTCTTGGAACTGTATCTGGTAATTCCGAGGTAAATTGCTCCATAGATTTCAGAATTGCATCATATAAAGCCGAGTAATAACCTTGTCCTTGTAAAAAAGTAGATTTAAATTTATTCAAGATTATCTCTTTATCACGCCACATTGGAACTTTAAGAATATAATCTTTACTAAATGTAGAAATCCCAATTCTATCTTGTGGTTGTTTCATATTTACAAAAAGCTCTGTGCCCATAGATATTGCATCCATTACTCCATTCATAGAGCCACTAAAATCTACACTCAACATGATTGCATACGGTATAGAATCTGCATCGCCATATTCTCTAACTATAAAACTATCTATAAGAACTTTCTGTCTACCTAATTTCTCTTTTATTACACCCCAATATTTCATGTCTTTTCGATAAGGAGGGGCCAAGTTTGTTATATAATTACCTGTTGAGTCATATACTTTTGCAAATAACCTTATTTCCTTAGGATAAGAATTGGTTTCAATTCTTGTTATTTCCATGGCTAGTGTAGAAATATCTGCTTTTTCTATTGGTTTAGTACCTGTAAGAAGCAAAAAAGGTCGGGCAGAGTCTACAACTTCACTTTGTAAATCAAGGCTATTTAAGGATGCAGCCGAACGAGAAGTACTACAAGATTGCAATAATATAAAACAGCTAGTTAGTATGGCTATAATAGTATATAAAAGGGCAGAATCTTTACAAAGAGATCCTGCCCTTAAATTCGATGTATGTGAACATATATCTTTCATGTATACTTGAAATAATGTAAACATTAATCAGCTTTTGGAGGCTGCCAATTTCCTCGGCTCCATTTAACTAACTCGATATTTGCATTTCCTACATAAAGTTTCATTTTAGCTTTTACAGGTATTCGTGCTTCATCATCACTAAACCAACCCTCGAATTTTCCTGTTAAACCATAAATACCAGTCCAATTAGCTGTTCCATTAAAATACAGTGTTTTAATTGGATAAGATGATGCATTTATCTCAATATTTTCCTCTTTTGCCAAAAAGTTAATTGAAGTAGATACAGTATCATCCATAATTACGGTAGGGACTTTTATGGATTTTTTTGATTTAAGAAGTTGTCTGGCTAAGAAATATAAACTACTTCCATCATTCCATTTTTTTGGAGTGGAGAATACTCTTTTTTCGGCAAGTTTTTCTTTCTTATATTTTTCCATGGTTAATATTTGTTTGGGATAATCAAACATATATTTATCATAAGACCATGTTCCATCGGACTCTTTTGTATTGGCTGTAAAATTGTGCGAGAATGTTATTGATTGGTCTATCCAACTTTCATAAATAGAATGTAAGTCGATAAAAGGTATACCTTTACGTGAATCTATGTATATCTTGCTATGATAAACATTCTTTCCATCAAATATTTCATTTTTTAAAGTAACTACTTTGATAGAACCAAGAGTAATTCCCATGTAAGACACTTCATACAATAATTCTTCTCCGGGCATAATTACTTGTGAATACATAGTATTAGTATCTACAAACATAATTAGGAATGCGCTACACATTACTAATATCCCCTTAAGGATTGAATTCATATTTAACATTTCTATAATGGATAATATTTATTTCAATTTGGCAATTTTAGAAGCTTCTGGAAATAGAAGCAGAGCTTTATTTATTTGTTTATCATCTTGATAAGCAATTGGAAAAAAGCCTGAATTTCCATATAATGATCTAGCAATTGTTGCTTTAATCATGCTTCTGATATATTCTTCATCTTTTTTATAATTCACATCATTCCACACGATTTCTTTTGATTCAGCTAGCTTTTTAAATGAATCCATTATTTCATCAGTTGTAGAAAACGATTTTCGATACATTTTAAAATCTTCTTTAAACTTATTACGAAGTTGGGCACCTTCACCACGTAAATAGCTATCAGTGAATTCCCAAAAAAGATTTTTCCTACGAATTGCAACACTTAATGGAGTAATAGTATCAGGTTTTACCACATAATCTGGTATGATCCCTCCACCTCCATATACAATTCTGCCACTTACTGTTTTAAATACTGGACGAAGCGAATCAACTTTTTTTCCTTTATCTGCAGAATGTTGAATATTGTCTCCTTCCTCTACATCCTCTCTCCCTTCGCCTTTATAGTATTTATCTTTATCATTATATGGTCTTTGAATTAAACGTCCTGATGGAGTAAAATAACGTGATATAGTTAATCTGAATGCTGATCCATCAGACAAAGGATATTGTTGTTGAACAAGCCCCTTACCAAATGATGTCTCACCAACAATTAATCCACGATCTAAATCTTGAACAGCTCCAGAAACAATTTCACTTGCAGAGGCCGAACCTCCATTTACCATAACGATAAGCGGAATATTTTCAAATTCTCCGCCATCACTTGAATAATAATCTTCATCTACTTCTGGCCTACGACCTTTAGTATACACTATTTTTTGTCCACCAGTTAAGAATTCATCTGCTAACTTAAATGCTTGATCTAGATAGCCACCTGGATTATTTCTTAAATCCAATATGAGTTTTTTCATACCTTCTGCTTTAAGTTTTCTTGCGGCTTCTACAAATTCGGTATGTGTTGTAGCAGCAAATCGATTAATTGAAATCAATCCAATATCAGTTTTATCGATTATAAAACTTGCATCTACAGTATAAATTGGAATTTTGTCTCGAACGATATCATAATCTATTAATTTAGTTTCTGGACCTCTTTTGACACTTATCTTTACATGAGTTCCTTTTGGGCCCCGTAATTTTTTGGGCACATCTTCTCTTGTTAAACCTATTGCTAAGGTATCATCAATCTTAACAATTTTATCACCAGATTGAATTCCTAAAGCTTCACTAGGGCCACCACTTATAGGAGTTACTATTGTAATTGTATCTTTTACAATATCAAACTCTACTCCAATTCCCTCGAAACTTCCCTGAAAATCTTCTGTAACTTTCTTCATCTGAGAGGCTGGAATATATACCGAATGAGGATCTAATTCATTCAACATTCCCTTGATTGCGGCTTCTGTTAATTTTTGTGCATCTACATTTTCTACATACATAGAATTAGCACGATTTAATACATCATTGAACTTTTTAACTTGTTCATATATATTATCACTTGATATTGCAGGTCTAGACAAAGAGCCTAAAAAAATACCTGCACCTACAGAAGCACCTATTAATAATGCTTTGGTAAATTTCATATGGTATGCTTAATAAAAGGGGATAAGTATTATGCAAATTTACGCCATAATACTATATGTTCAGCTATATGAACTATCTAATATTAAAAAGTATATGACAGTTCAAGCTAAATACTAAGTAATTGTTCGCTATGACGTAGATAATTTATTGCATAGTGTAATAAACTATCAAAAAGTCATATTCCTGTTTCTTTAAATCGATAGCCAACCCCTTTAACTGTTTCGATTAAAGCACCGTATTTTCCTAATTTTTCCCTGATTTTAGAAACATGAACATCTACAGTTCTATCAACAACATATACACTTTCTCCCCATATCCTACGTAACAACATTTCTCTTGGAAACACTTTCCCTCTATTTGAAGCCAAAAATGCTAATAATTCAAATTCTTTTTTTGGAAAGAAACTTTCATCATTATCTATTTTAACTGTATAATTTTGACGATTAATTTCTAAGGTGTCAATTCTTAAAATCTCTGGCGCTGCAATTGTTTCTGTTCGAATTTTTTCTGCCGATCTACGTAAAATAGTCTTTATTCTTGCTACTAAAACTCTGGGACTTACTGGTTTTTGTATATAATCATCTGCGCCTAATTCTAAACCAAGTATTTGATCTATTTCACCTGTTTTAGCTGTTAAAAATATTATAGAAGCTGCAGCAGTTGCTGGAATCTGACGTAGTAATCTGCATATTTCAAAACCATCATAGCCTGGCATCATAATATCTAATATTACCAAATCAGGTTTTTGTTCGGCTGCCAAAGACAATGCTGTTTCACCATCTGTAGCTGTAAATACGTTATAACCTTCTTTTCGAAGATTATAACTTATTAAGTCTACAATATCCTGTTCATCATCTACTACCAGAATGCGCTTATTCATAGTTTTCTCTTTTCAGACATATTGTGAATCAATAGCTATGCAAAAGTAAAGCATTATAAAATGATACTGTTGTAATCAAATCGTAACATATAAATACAGATCTATACTTCCTATTTATCATCTTACCTTGAATGTTGCCATTGTAATGATTGCAAGCAAAATTGCTATGATATAAAATCGAGTTACAATTTTAGATTCATGAAGTCCTGATTTTTCATAATGATGATGCAATGGAGACATCTTCAAAAGCCTTATTCCTTCTCCAGTTTTCTTTTTTGTATACTTAAAATATCCAACCTGTATAATCACAGATAATGTTTCCGCAAAAAAGATTCCTCCTAAAATTGGCAAGAGAAATTCTTTCTTTATTAAAATACATAATCCTCCTAAAGCTCCTCCTAAAGCTAAAGACCCCGTATCACCCATAAAAACTTGAGCTGGATGAGAATTAAACCAAAGAAATCCTAAAGATGAGCCAACAAGAGCTGCACAATATATAGTTAACTCATCTGCGCCTCTTAAATGGACAATATTTAAATATTGTGCAAACACTGCATTTCCGCTTACATAACAAATTACAGCCAATGCAAAGGCAGCAATTCCAACTGTTCCTATTGCCAATCCATCTAAGCCATCTGTTAGGTTAACTGCATTTGATGTTGCGGTAAGTATAAATATAACTGCAGGTATATAAAAAACACCAAAGTCAAAATGAATATTTTTGGCAAATGGCACGGTTGTCATTGTATGTACTTCTTGAAAAGAGGTAGAAAACCATTCTGGATACCAAAAGATTGTTCCACCAACAATACAGCCTATTAATACTTGTCCAACTATCTTATATCTTCCAATTAACCCCTTTTTCATTTTCTTGATTACTTTTAGATAATCATCTAAAAAACCTACTGCGCCTAGCCCAATTGTAATTAATACAATTAAGAGCACATACGTATTTTGAATATTTGCCCATAATATTGTTGGTATTAAAACTGCTGCAAGTACAATCAAACCTCCCATTGTAGGAGTGCCTGCCTTTAAAGAATGATTACCCGTTGCCTGTAATTCTTGTTTTGCTTGCTCACCAATTTGTTTTTTCTTTAAGAGTTTTATGATTACAGGGCCAATAATAAATGAAATCAATAAAGCTGTTATTGTTGATGCAGCAGCACGAAATGTTACATATTGAAATACTCCGAAACCGGGCAAATCAAATGCGGTTCTTAACCATGCAGTAAAGAAATAGAGCATAGAATACCTTTTCCTTTGTTAATTTTTCTATGTTGAATGTATCAATGAATTTTTCCACGCAATAAGTACATTTTCAAGTTGTATACCGCGTGATCCTTTTATAAGAACTATATCTCCTTTCTTTGCTTCTTTTTTGATGATGTCTGTGCATATATCTAATGTATCGGCATATATCAAACTAGGTTCTTGAGCTTCTACATAAGTATATGCTTTATGCATTTCTTGTCCGGTAATAATGCACATATCAGTTGATACAATTGCTAATTCAAGAATTTTAATATGTTCTTTAAGTGATGAATTTCCTAGTTCACGCATATCTCCTAATACAGCTATTTTTTTTCCTTTTACTGTAAAACCCGCAAGCGTTTCTAAAGCTATACTCATAGATGCAGGATTTGCATTATAAGAATCATTCAATACTTGAACATGATCAATCTCTTGCATTGCCATTCTGCCATATCCATGATATTCTGGTGGGGTATAATCACCTAACGCGTCAACTATTTCATGAAGATTCATCCCACATGCAAATGCAATTGCAGATGATGCAATTGCAGTCATTACTCCTACTTTTCCTGGCATATTAATTAATGTCTTACACTGATTTTGACTATGTGTTATAGCGGCATTTACTATTAAACTAATTATAGAATATCCATTAGATTGTATCTGCCAAGTACATGATATATCGGAATTTAAAGAATACATAGAATAAGTAAGTGATTTTTTATCACCAATATATTTCTGTAATCTTTCATCATCTATATTTATCAATTTAATGCAAGATTGTCTGTCTAGATGTCTAAACAAAGCAGTTTCTTCTTTTTCTACACCATCTAAATCTATCAGTTTTTCTAGATGTTCTTTACCAATATTGGTAATTAAACCATGTGTTGGTAATACGATTTCAGACAAAGCCTCTATTTCCCCTGGCTCATTTGTTCCTATTTCTATTACTGCTGCTTGATATGTATCATCTAATTGTAATAACATTAATGGCACGCCAATTTGATTATTATAATTAGCATATGTTTTTAATGTTCTATATTTTTTACTTAGAATATAGGCGGTACAATCTTTGGTAGAAGTTTTTCCGGCAGCGCCTGCTATAGCAATGATATGAATATCATATCTTTTTCTATGAAATTGAGCTAGTTTTCCTAAGGCATGCAAAGTGTTATCCACAATAATATGTGGAAAATCCAAAAGTTCTGTGGAAAACTGATGTGAACCTTGTCTATCAACAATAACTCCGCTTGCACCTAATTCTTTAGCTTTAGAAATAAAGGTATGTCCATCGAAGTGTTCTCCTCTTATCGCTATATATATATTTCCATGTTGTAAAGTACGTGTATCAGCCGATATTCCGACACAATCAGAAGGTATTCTAAAATTGGTAAAATCCCCTAGAATATAGAGAAGTTCTTCTGTAGTAAAATGTGCTAAATTTTTCATGCTTTACTGGGCGAGTTAATTAAAGTATATGCTGCTATACTTATTGGCAAAATTAGAAAAAATACTTTTATATGATTTATGTGGCAGTTCTTTTGGCAATTTCGGCAGATAATAAAGTTATTACAGCTGTATAATACAACCAAATTGCAGGTATTACCAATGCAGCATATGTTCCGTAAAATATACCTAAAGAAGTAGTATAATTGATATACCAGCTAAAAGCCAATCGGGCTAACTCCCATAAAAACCAAGCAATTAAAGTAGAATTTCTGATAATAGCTTTTGATTGTTTTATGGGTGGTAAAGTTATATATATAAACAGAAATAAAAGTGGTGGCGATATAAACGCAGTTAATTTCACAAATATGCCAGAGAATAAAAGCGAGTCTGGTATATAAGGAAATAAAAAACCTTCTAAGGCAGAAGAAAAAGGGTGTAAAAAAGTACTTGCAATAACAAGCATGATAAAGAGTATAGTGCGTATTAGATCTTTAATTTTTACATGAATAAATGATTGATCAGGGCCAATTCCAAAAACTGCTTGCATACCACTTCTAAAAGAAGATAATAATGCGGAAGCTGTCCACAATAAAGCAGGAATACCTATCCATCCTGCATTATTACTGATCATAAATAATGATTCAATTTCTTGTACAACTAAGGTTGCTATATTAGAACCACTATGTCCTGCAGGAAGAAATGTTGATAAAAAAATATTAAGCGAGGGTAAAAAAGTAGAAGGGTTAATTAGTTTCCCTACAATAAAAAGGGCAACCAATAGTAATGGAAATAAGCATAGTAAAGCATTAAAAGCAATACCAGCAGAAATCAAAAAAAAATGTCTTGCTGCAATATCATCTAAAAATTCATAGACAATTTGATATACACTATGAATCAATAATATAAGTCTACTTTGTTTTTTCATAATATTGAGAATATTCCCTATCAAAATGATATGTCTTGCTGTTTGATGTTTGCATCTTCTGCAAAGTTCGTAAATTTACATTGTTGATTGTATAAACATGCAGATTGTTAATTAATATTTGATATACTAAAGGTAAGAATATGATAGATTTAATGAACCTAAACGCGGCTAAAGAAGAAGATTTAGGTGTTGAGATTATACCGATTGGAATTACTGGTGCTAGTGATTCTGATAATATTAGCATTGCACAAAAAGCTATAAATGAAGTAAGAAAAATCAAATCTCAGAATAATATTCCTGATGATTATGGCTTAAGAGTTGGCGTAAAAGGTGGCGGTTGTTCTGGCTTGAGTTATACTTTGGGCTTTGATGCTAGTGCAAAAGATAATGATCGTATTTATGAAACACAGGGCATTAAAGTGTTTATCGACCCAAAAAGCCTGTTTTATTTGATGGGTGTTACTCTTGATTATAGTGATGGCTTAAATGGAAAAGGTTTTACTTTTAATAATCCAAATGCTACTAAAACTTGTGGTTGTGGTAGTTCATTTGGAGTGTAATATTTGTTTAATAAATTGAGAATATACTATGGCTTTTGAATGGAAATTTAATGCTCGCCCTTATTCTGATGAGCAAGCTAAAGAATTATTACACAATGTAATATCTCCAGAAACAACAGATTGGCATTATAATACGCATCACAAAGGATATGTTACCTTTTTGAATAAAATAGAAGGCGAATTAGAACATGCCGATAGATCCGGTGCAAATGGAAATTATAGTCAAATTGGTGAATTAAAGCGTCGTTTAACATGGAATCATGGAGGAACCGTACTTCATGATGTATATTGGGAAGTGTTGGGTGGCGATGGTGATATAAGTAAAGGTCCAGATATCATAGCCGCAATTGAAAAAGAGTTTGGTTCTTTTGATGCATGGAAAGCTGATTTTAAGGCTGCTTGTATTGCTGCTAAGCTTTCAGGATGGGGTGTTTTAACTTTAGACCAACTTTATAGTGGTAGACTTCTAAATGTATTAGTAGATGAACATCATTATGGAGCAATTTGGGGCGGAATTCCATTAATTTCTTGTGATGTTTTTGAACATGCATATTATCACAAAGATGGCCCAGGAAGAGCAAAATATGTAGATAATTTTATTGCTTGCTTACACTGGGGTAGAATAAATGATAGATATAAAAAATACGCTAAATAATATAGTATTATGATAATAAATGGGTAGAAATACTGCTTTAAGCAAGATTTCTACCCTTTTTTTATATATCATCATCATCGTCTATAATATCTTCATCAGGGCTAATAACTTCTTTCATTCTATAACCTACACCACGAATGCTCTGAAGTATTCTTGGAGACCCGGGCCGCTCGATTTTTGATCGTACTCTTTTAATATATACATCGATAATATTTGATTCGGGGTCAAAATTATGCTTCCATACATGCTGAGTAATCATGCTACGGCTAATAATTCTATTCTTATTACGCATTAAATATTCTAGCAAAGCATATTCTTTTGTAGTCAATTCAATTTCTTTACCCCATCTATTAGCCACATGAGCAACTGTATCTAAAATTAAATCCATGCATTGCATTTTCGTAGATTTTTCTGGACTAGACCTTCGCATTATAGACCTTAACCTTGCAGCTAATTCTTCAAAATGAAATGGTTTTGCCATATAATCATCGGCCCCTAAATCTAAGCCTGAAACTCTATCCTCAGTGTTTCCTCTAGCAGTTAGCATCAATACAGGAGTTGCATTTCCAGCGCCCCTTAATGCACTTAGGACAGCAAATCCATCTCTTTTTGGTAACATTACATCTAATACTATTGCATCAAATTGATTATGCAATGCAATTTCTAATCCTGTTTGACCATCAAAGGCTGTTTCAACTATATAACGCTCTTCCTCTAAACCTCTTTTGATAAAAAGCGCCATCTTTTTTTCATCTTCAATAACCAGAATTTTCATGATAAAACTGTTTTATGATGAATAAATCAGTAAAGAAACTCTACATATTCTGCTAATTCTTCATGAGACATGAAATGCATCAACATGCGGTCTTCCTTTAATTGCTCAACTGCCTTTTTTACAGCTACTATGTCTAATCCATGATGATAAGAAAATCTCCATATATCTATGGGGGCCATGCTTATCTCTAAAGCTAATAATTGCGCAATAGTCAAGCTTTCTTTCTGTAAAAAGCGTTCTTTTACAGCTTCTAAATAAAATGTAATTTCATCTCCAATTAGATGAGCAGGTGTAAAATAATAATTATTATTACTTATCAAATCACAAATAGGAAATCCTCTAACTGGATCTAATAATAGGGGCAGAAAACTTAAACTAACTATATATACCATTTCAGAATTTTCGGCTTCCCATAAATCCATCCAAATATCTATATGTTCTGCTTTTAGCCATTCAAAAAAAGAAATCTCTTTTGGTGGCAATTTGATCAATAAAGATGAGCCAAATGTTCTTATTAATTGTATTGCAATTTCTTGATTCAAATATGAAAGTGTTTCTTCATTGAATTCAATGATTGTATTCTTATCAGATTGAGATATTTGTTGTTCTATCGATAGTATTAAATCTTCTATGTTCATCTTTTATCCAGTATTTAACTTCTTACCTTGCAATCTAATTGTTGTTCAACTTTCATTATAATCTTATTGACTGCTTCCTGTATTTCTTGATCTATTAATGTTCTATCAGATGCTTGGAATATAAAACTTATACCAATAGATTTTTTGTGATCACCTAGTGATTTTCCAATAAACACATCAAAAACTTGTATATCCTTTAAGAATGGGATTCCCGTTGAATGCGCTATCTCTATAATTTTCTCTGCTGGAATATGCATATCAGCAACAAAAGCTATATCTCTATTAACAGATGGAAATGTATTTATCTGTTTGAAAAATGGCTTTTTCAGTTTTAACTGATACAGTGTAGAAAGCTCTATAATTGCTGCATATACTGGAATATCACAATCAAATGAACGAATATATTGAGGCTCTAATTGTCCTGCACAGCCTATATATTTTTTTCCTGCATAAATAGATATGATATTCTTACTAAGAATTGCTTTAGGAAGAGTTGAAGGCACTTCAGATTTCATCGTGATACCATCTAATAGTAAAGAATCACATAGATGTTCTACAATTCCTTTTATATCATAAAAATCATATGGTTTTGATTGTTCAGACCAATGTTCATTGCCAGATATACCTGTTAATGAAATCATTAATTGCTCTGTTTCATCATAACCTTCCAATGAAGCAATTCCTGACTTTTTTTCTGGTTTTCTATTAAATACTTTACCGATATCAAAAAGTGCTAATGTTTTTTTTCCATTACGAATATTATGAGAAATTACTTTTACATGTGCTGGTACTATTGAAGGACGCATCACAGAAAATTCTTCACCTAATGGATTTGCTAATAAAATGGGAGAATCGGTAAACAAAGAAGCTGATTTTTTATCTAAAAAACTATATGTAATAATCTCGCTAAAGCCATTATATACCAAGTGTTTACGTATAATATTACGCAAAACAGGCTGACTTAATGCACTGTGAATAGACCGTTCAACAGGAAAATGAACTTCAGTTTGGGAAGGGATACTATCATAATTTCTTATTCTAGCAATTTCCTCTATTAAGTCTATTTCTTGTGATAAATCAATTCTCCAAGAAGGACATTCAACTACAAGTTCTTCAGAATTATTTTCTTTTATCTTGCAGCCAATAGATTCCATACATAGAATGATATCTTCTATAGATAAAGGAATACCTATAATAGATATAGCTTTGTGTAATCGTAGATGTATAATCTTTGATGTATGTGTAATTGGATAGATATCCTGCATGTCCCCATGTATAGATCCTCCAGCTATATCAATTATCATCTGTGCAGCCCTAAGTGCAGCATGAGGCAACATATTGATATCTACACCACGTTCATATCTATAAGCAGCATCACTAGAAATCCCTAAGACTTTTGCGGTTTTTCTAATTGAAGAAGGCTTAAAATATGCTGATTCTATAAAAACATTTACAGTTGATTGTGATATTTCGCTATTCTTTCCACCCATTACTCCAGCTATAGCAATTGGCTTTTCAGCATCACAAATCATAAGCATAGAATTATCTAAAACTCTTTCTTTACCATCTAAAGTGATAAATGAACTTCCAGATTCTGCAGTTTTTATAATAATAGAATTACCAGAAATACAATCTGCATCGAAAGCATGCAGAGGTTGTCCGGTTTCCATAAGAACATAATTAGTAATATCAACAATTGAATTTTTGGGTCTTAAACCAATTGATTCCAAACGTTTTTTCAACCAATCAGGAGAATCACCTACAGAAATTCCCTTAATAAGAATTCCCATATAGCGATTACATATATCTTCTGAAACAATAGAAATAGAAGGAATATCAGTACTTGCTATTCTTTTATTATAGTTATCTAAAGCTAATTGTTCTGCAGGAATCGTAAATTCATTCAATTGATTATTAAGGCAAGCAATTTCTCTTGAAAGGCCAATATGGCTTAAACAATCTGCTCTATTTGGCGTTATTCCTATTTCAAAAACAATATCATTAGCACCAAGAAATTCTGCTAATGTAATACCAATTGGTGTATCCTGTGGCAAAACCCAAATACCACCATCATCATCACCAAGATTAAGTTCATATTTACTACAAATCATACCATTAGATTCTATACCACGGATTTTTCTTTTAGCAATTGCAAAACCACCTTGGGGAATAATAGCACCCTGTTTAGCAACAATTACATGTTGTCCAGCAGCAATATTAGGAGCACCACAAATGATAATAGATTCAGCATCTCCAGTAAAAACGGTACATACAGATAATGAATCAGCATTAGGATGCGGTTCACATTGTAGAACTTTTCCTGTATAAAAACCATGATATGTACTAGCATTATCGAGTATAGACTCAATTTCGATGCCCAGCATCATAAGTCCATCTGATAATTCTTGAGGATTTTGCTTAAAATTAAAGCACTCTTTAAGCCAATTTTGAGATACAATCATGAGTAAATAAGAATTAATCAAAAAAAGAGAGAAACAATCAAATCATGAAATTACATGTGCAAATATAAGTGTTAAACATCTTTATGCTTAATCTATAGTAAATCTGATTATATATATGATTTGATAAAGAAGCATTAATATAAGTGGAATACAAGTATTTCATAAATGATAGACCCTGCTTTTATCATTTTTTTGGTAATTTTGTGATGAAAACTTTCACTCTTCAAACCATTCTTTAAAGAAAATCCATGACACAAGATCCTCTTTTGGGGAAGATTCGCAAAGCAATACTAACATTACAAATAGCCAATGGCATAGCTGCTTTAGCCTTTTTGGGAGGTTGGTTTGTATCCCAAGAATCTTTATTTCTGATAGCTTCTGCATGTATGGTTATAGCATTCATTGGACTTATTTTTCTAAAAAAGAGAATACTTTCTTCTCTTTTTCCAACTGATTCCAAATAACTGTCTTTAACTGAATTACGGATATAAACATATGAATATAGCGATTGTATGTGGTGGCATTTCCCCTGAACGAAATGTATCATTAGTAGGTGGATTAGCGGCAACAAATGCATTAGAGCATAATGGACATACAGTAAGAATTATAGACCCAGCATTTGGTGCTGATTCTATTCGTACAAAAGATCAAATACTTATAAATCCATCAGAATTACCAAGTTCTGATATTTTAGATTTGCCTAAACAACGATTATTAGATTGTGTGCAATCATCTGCATTTGATGGTATAGATAAAGCCTTTTTATTAATTCATGGGACAAATGGAGAAGATGGAATTTTTCAGGCATTATTAGAAGCCAAAGGAATTCCATATACAGGCAGTAAAGTTATGTCTAGCGCATTGGCAATGAATAAATTAGCTTCTAAAGTAATGTTTTCTGCAGTTGGCATTCAAACTCCAATATGGATAGCTGCAGTAAAAAGTAAAGGACACTTAGAAAATCCTGCAACAATACAAGATATTTTAGAAGAGATTCCAGGTAGTATAGTTATTAAACCTAATGATCAAGGTTCTACCGTTGGAATGTCTATACTTCATAATCCAACAACTGAAACCATTTACAATGCATTACAACTTGCGGGTGAATATTCTGATATTGTACTTATTGAAGAATTTATAGAAGGCCGTGAATTAACTGTTGCCGTATTAGGTGATGAAGCACTTCCAATTATAGAAATTGTGCCCGAGGGTGGTTTTTATGATTATAAAAGAAAATATACCAAAGGATTCACGGAATATCATTGTCCTGCAGATTTATCAGAAGACATTTCAAGCTTTGTTCAAAATCTTGCTATTTCTGCTCATCATGCACTAGGATGTACTGCTTATAGTAGAGTAGATTTTAGATTAAATGAAGACAATGTTCCTTATTGTTTAGAAGTAAATACAATACCTGGTTTTAGCTCTACAAGCTTAGTTCCAATGGCAGCAAAAGAAGCAGGTATTGATTTTAATAGATTATGTGAAATGATTATTGAACTATCATAAGTTATATATACTAAAGATGGCTAAAAATCAAATCAACACACAAGGTATACATAAAGAATCATCTGAAATTATTCATACCAGAAAATTTTTGAATAGATGGTCTTTAATGGGATTGATTCTATTAAGTGCTTTAGGAACAGCTATTTATGTAAATAGTGTAATGAGAATAAATGCAGTTCTTGGAGAAATACGAGTTCTAGAAAAAAATAGAGATTCATTAATGATTATAAATCAATCTCTTCAAGCAAAAGTATTTGAATTGCAATCTGCTTCCAGAATAACATCAATCGCAAAAAAAAATCTTGGTATGATATCGAATCCAAAAGCTCCTCACATTGTTGACAAATAAGTATTTACATATATAGGAATTAACTATCTGTATGAACAAACAAAAAGTTACGCTTATAAAAGGCGATGGAATTGGACCAGAAATTTCCGAAGCTGTACAATTGATTTTTTTAGCAGCTGGTGTCCCAATTGAATGGGAAGAAGCAGAGGCAGGTTTATATTGCATTGAGGCCTATGGTAATGGGATTCCGCAAGAAACACTTGATTCAATATCAAGAAATAAAGTTGCTTTAAAAGCACCAACCACAACACCTATTGGTGATGGACATAAAAGTATAAATGTTACGATAAGAAAAAAATTGGATTTATTTGCGAATGTAAGACCTTCTAAGTCATTGCCTGGTATTAAAACCAGATTTGACAATGTAGATTTAGTTATTGTTCGTGAAAATCTTGAAGATACATATGGTGGAATAGAGCATCAGCAGACACCAGAAGTTGCTCAATGTTTACGATTAATTACTCGTTCGGGATCCAGAAATGCTGCCAGATATGCATTTGAAATGGCCCGATTAACTGGAAGAAAAAAGATTACTTGTATCCATAAAGCTAATATTCAAAAAATGACAGATGGTTTATTCTTGAATTCATTTAAGGAAGTTGGCTTAGATTATCCTGATATTCAGCAAGATGACATGTTAATCGATAATTTGTGCATGCAATTAGTTACACGTCCAGAACAATTTGATGTATTATTATTACCAAATCTTTTTGGTGATATAGTTAGTGATTTATGTGCTGGTATAGTAGGTGGTTTAGGGGTTGCACCAGGAGGAAACATCGGTAAAGATTCTGCAGTATTCGAAGCAGTTCATGGATCAGCACCTGATATAGCTGGCAAAGGCTTAGCTAATCCAACAGCTATTTTATTATCAAGCTTACAAATGCTTAGATATATGGGATTAGGTTCTTATGCACAAAGAATTGAAGATGGTTTACATGCTGCCTTATCAGAAGGAATAAAAACTAAAGACTTAGGTGGTTCTGCTTCAACTTCCGAGTTTACTCAAGGAATTATTGAAAGAATACCAGCTGGTTCTATTTCTGAAAAACAAGAACAAGCAAGACGTATCATTATTCCTCATGAACCTTTAACTGAACAAAAAGAACCATGGAATATCGTTGGCGTAGATGTATTTGTAAAATCTACAAATGGAATACCACAATTTGCTGAAACAATTGGATTATTCTCAATTGGAATGATTTCTAATAGGGGAACAAAAGTATTTCCAGGACATGCACCCGATATTCTTATGGTAGATTGTTATCGTTGTCGTTTTTATGCTAATACAACTGTACACCAAAAAGATGTACTTGATCTATTAGCTTTATTACCTGAAGAATATCCATGGATGCATATAGAATTACTTCAAAATGAAGGATCCAAAGTATTATATTCTAAAGCTCAGGGCGAATAAAGCTGGGTTTTGAATGAATATGTATATGTAATGAAATACTGAAATTGAATTGTCGAAAGAGTTTTCTATCTTTGCCACTGATTAGCACATTATTAATCTCTGTAGATCTCTGAGGAGAGAGCATAATTATGAATTTTCTAAACCGTTTTGTCTTATTTGCATTTGGAGCAATAGCTCTTATTATAGTTTCAACAGGTTGCTCCGAAAAGTCTAAGGCACCAGAGCCAATTGGTGAATTAAAAACCTATACAGATACTATAACCAATTTTAAAGTACAGTATCCTTCAAATTGGACATTAATCCAAAAAGAGGCTGGTAGAAGATTCATGGCTTTTCCTTCTAAAGAAGCAAATGAAGCTTTTAAAAAAGTTTATGCCGCTCCTGCAGAAATCAATAATTCTGCAGCACAAATCGCAGTATTTTTACAACCTATTCGCGGCAGAACATTAGATACTATCGTTTTAGATAATATGAGCGATATGATTAGTGATTCATTATTTACTGAAAAAAAACAAATCACTATTAATGGTCTTCCTGGATATCGTTTACATTATCGCTATAATTTAGCAGATGGATTATATGAAGGTGAAAAGTACATAGGTATTAAAGATACAACCTATGCAACAATAATAGAATTCAGTTCATTTACTGATTCATATTCTTTTTATAAGCCTCATTTTGATAAAATTATTAGTTCTGTTGTATTAGCATCTAATCCTATTCAGAAAAAAATCGATACAATTGTTCAGAATGTCGAAGCTGCTCCTCCTTCAGCTACATTTCGTGTAGTGAATGGTATGGGCTTTTCTATTTCATTACCTGATAATTTTAATGGAAAACGCACCCCAAATCAAGGAACTTTATTCTCAGCAAGTTATCAAGGTGACAGATTAGACTGCGCAATTCAAGTTGATGTTATTGATGCATCTAAGCAAAAGAATTTAGCTAAAATTGTAGAAGACAATAAAGCAAAATATCGTGCTACTGCTGCATCCAAAACTTCAATTGGTGGTGTTGATGCATATTTCATGAATTATTCTTTTATGCGTGATGTCAATAGCCGTGTGTACTTTGCAATTAAAGGTGATAAAATGTATAGAGTTACTTTAAATTGGTTTGTACCAAAACAAGCTATATATTTACCCGTTTTCGAAAATTGTTTAAGAACATTAAAAATTAATTAATATTAAATACGATATTTTTTAACCGACATATTCATTGTAATATGTCGGTTTTTTTTATCTATATATATTTATGGATTATACTTTTCTGCATTCAACAATATTGCAATGGTTTGATAATAATCAAAAAGTGTATCCATGGCGCAGTGAAGTCCCCGAGCCATACCATGTTCTATTGTCCGAATATATGCTTCAGCAAACGCAAGCATCTAGAATTGCATTAAAATTTCCCGAATTCCTTATATCATTTCCTACAATAGAAACTTTATCAAAAGCTACAAATGCCCAAATGATAATTGCATGGCAAGGTATGGGTTATAATAATAGAGCTATTAGATTAAGAGATTGCGCAAAGCAAATCATGGACACATTTAATGGCAATATTCCAAGTAATTATTCAGATTTATTATCATTACCGGGCATTGGGACATATACAGCATCAGCCATTTTATCTTTTGCATTTAAGCAAAATATCTCTGTAATTGATATAAATATTTATAGAATTTATTCCAGAGTTTTTGGCCTAGATATTCAGGATGCAAAAACAAAAAATGAGGTCAGAACTATTGCTGAGTATATATATCCAAAAGATAATTCTTCTTCTTGGCATCAAGCTTTGATGGATATTGGATCTTCATTTTGTAAAGCACAAAATCCCAAATGTACATTATGTCCCATTCCAGATTGCTCTTATAGAAATAATCCCTCGCTTTATAATATGAAGCCTACAAAATCCAAAAAAACTGAAGCAAGTTTTAGGAATAAACCAAATAGAATTTGGAGGGGAAAAACGATTGAATTTTTAAGGAATGATCATCAATTAGGACATAATCTTCATGATGTATTACATAGTATTCTACAACAGAATCCAAATGAAATAGATATCGAATGGTTCAAAGAATCAATTATTCCCTCTTTGATTAAAGATCAGTTAATTGAATATAATGCAGAAAACAACCATGTATCCTTGAAAGGATAATGCATATTATTGAAATTTCATAATCTGAGTGATAGAATTTTACTAACTTGAATGATACATTAACTCACTTTTATAGCATAGTATTTTGGCAAATTTCTCTATAAAAATCGCATCGGCATTATATCGATATACTTCTATCATTATATGCTTACAGTGTTTGATTCTCATTATTGTGCTGGCCGTTCTTTTTCCTAATTTTCAAAGCAATATTGCATTTATCATTATAGTTATATCTGGTCTTATTTTAGCAATTAGTTTGCTTTTTGTACAATCATTTAGTAAAAAGAATGTAGAAAAGCCTTTAGAAATGATGGTGAATACTGCACATCATGTCATTGGAGGATTGCCTTCAGATAGAGTACATGTTCAGGATATGTATTTTTCAGAATTTAAAAGAACAGCAGAGGCAATAAATGTTCTTGCTGATAAGGCATCTAAAGATATAGCAGAATTAAAAAAATTAGAGCAAGTAAGAAGTCAATTTTTGGGAAATGTATCCCATGAATTAAGAACACCAATTTTTTCTATACAAGGATATTTAGAAACACTATTAGACGGAGCAATAGATGATAATCAAGTTAGAAGAAGATTTGTAGAAAGGGCACATGCAAATGCAATTCGATTAAATGTATTATTATCAGATTTAATAGATATATCAAAAATTGAGTCTGGGGAAATGCGCATGAGCTATCGGTATTTTAATCTAGTTGATACAATCAAAGATGTTTTAACAGCCTTGGAATATCAAGCTCAGCAATATCAAGTTCAATTGATTAATGATATCGGAAATGAAGAAATTACTGTGTATGGAGATAAAGAGAGAATTGGACAAGCATTAACTAATCTTATAGAAAATGCAATTAAATACAATAAACCTGGTGGAAATGTACAGATTTACACAGATATACATATCGCAGATGTTACAATCTTTATAAAAGATACAGGTATTGGAATTGCAAAAGAGCATCAAGATAGAATTTTTGAAAGATTTTACAGGGTAGATAAAGATAGATCTCGAGCCGTTGGAGGAAGTGGCTTGGGCTTAGCAATTGTAAAACATATTCTTGAAGCTCATAATTCTCATTTAGAGATAAGTAGTGTTCCTGAAAGTGGAACATGTATTTCTTTTGCATTAAAGCGTTAATTATCGAACTTTCAGGTAATATATAAAGTTTATGCATTATCAATCAAATAGAAGATACTCTGGATTTTTTCAGTAATTTGCAAAGATTTTCACCTACATTTTTTTGTTCTAATGGAATTCCCACATGTCAGACAATGAATATATATCAACACCAAATTTTGGCTTATCTGATGATTTATTAGCTATTAAAAGCCTTGCTGAATCATTTGCTAATACAGAGATACGTCCTTATGCTCTTCAATATGATGAAAGCCAAGAATTTCCCCATGAAATATTTGCTAAACTTGGAGAATTAGGTTTTCTTGGTATACTTGTTCCAACCGAATATGGTGGAAGCGGATTGGGTTATCAAGAATATGCTATTATAGTTGAAGCAATTGCTAATGCTTGCCCAGCAATAGCTTTAGGTGTTGCAGCACATAATGGCTTATGTACAAATCATATTTTGAAATTTGCAAATGAAGAAGTGAAGCAAAAATATATTCCACGTTTAGCCAAAGGAGAAACAATGGGTGCTTGGGGTTTAACAGAACCAAGCGCAGGAAGTGATGCAGGAGGAACTCAAACTACCGCTATACGTGACGGAGACCATTATATAATCAATGGATCAAAAAACTTTATTACGCATGGAAATGTAGGTGATATCGCTGTAATTATGGCAGTAACAGATTCATCAAAAGGAAAAAAAGGTATTTCTGCTTTTGCCATTGATAAGTCTATGCCTGGATTTTATGCAAGTAAAAAAGAGAATAAACTTGGTATGCGTTGTAGTGATACCGCTTCTTTAACTTTTGACAATGTGCGTGTTCCTGCTAGCCATTTGATTGGTAATGAAGGAGAAGGATTCGTACAGGCATTACAAATATTAGATGGTGGTAGGATTTCTATTGCTGCACTTTCTGTAGGATTAGCACAGGGCGCTTTAGATGCATCACTTAAATATTCTGTAGAAAGAAAGCAGTTCAATATGCGTTTAGCAGATATGCAAGGCATACAGTTTAAATTAGCTAAAATGGCAATGGAAATAGAGGCTTCCAGATTACTTACAATGAAAACTGCATGGATGAAAGATAATGGTGAAGCTATAACTTTACAGGCATCTCAAGCAAAGTTTTATGCAAGTGAAATAGCTGTAAGGGCAGCCGAAGAATCAGTTCAAATCCATGGTGGATATGGGTATATAAAAGAATATCCAGTAGAAAAATACTATCGCGATGTAAAGCTTTTAACCATTGGCGAAGGAACAAGCGAAGTACAAAAACTTGTTATGGCTAGGCAAATTCTTAATGCTTAATTCCTATATAGGAATTCTATGAATACCACATATATTTCATTCTTGTTTTTATTGATTGTTCTTTGTAGTTCTTGTGATATTTCAAATCCAGATACTAATTCAAAACCATATCCAATTGTAGATATTGATGGAAATGGCTATGATTCAGTACAAATTGGAAATCAATTTTGGCTAAATTCTAATATTAAGGTTACACACTTTAGAAATGGTGACCCCATACCTGAAGCAAAAACAGCATTAGAATGGATGGAAGCGGCTCAGCAAGGCAAGCCTGCTTATTGTTATTATGATAATAATCCTTTTAATGCTTTGTTGTACGGGAAATTGTATAATTGGTATGCAATTACCGATCCACGTGGGCTAGCACCTTTGGGCTGGCATATTCCTACTGATGAAGAACTTATTCAACTTGGAAATGATGTCAACAATGATGGAGGCTCGATAAAATCTAATTCTGGTTGGCAAAATGGTGCTAATGGATCTAATACAAGTAGATTTTATGCCCTTCCTGGCGGATTTCGTAATTATAATGGCGCATTTTCCTTTATTGAATACTTTGGGTATTGGTGGAGCTCTTCTGCTAGTAATAGTGAATATGCATGGGGACGCTATCTAAACAGTGAAGGAAATTACGTATATAGATATACCTACAAAAAGGGCTGTGGCTTAGCTATTAGATGTATTAAAGATTCTTAGATTCCATAATTGCCTTAGCAGCAAATTGTCCAGAAAGTATTACTAATGGAATACCACCTCCTGGATGAGAACTTCCGCCACAATAAAACAGATTTTTTATCTTATTATCTCTGTTTTTTGGTCTTAAAAAAGCACTAAACATAGAATTAGAAGAAGATCCATATAAAGAACCTCCAGTTGCATTAAAATCTTCTGAGAAATGTTTTGGTGATATATATCTTGGCTCGCCATCAATATATGCATCAAATTCAGGATAGTATTTTTCAATTTGCTGAAATATCTTCTCAGCATAAAATTGCTGCTCGCCTTTATTCCATTGCATGTTTAAGGAATTGGATGGAGTATTTACCAAAATAAACCAATTTTCCTTTTCACCTTGTGCTTGTGATGCATCTGTTATTGAGGACACACTTATATAAACTGTCATGTTCTCTGGGGGGATATCTTCTATAAAAATCTCATGGAATTCTCTTTCATAATCATCAGAAAACAAAACTGTATGATGTTTCATAGAAAATGGATTTTTTTTCATTGCTAAAAGGATGACAAATCCCGAAGAAGATAAATCAGGAAGTTTTTCCGTATTTCTTCCTAATAGCTTTGTTCTTGTATGATATACATCTCCATTTGAGATTATATAATCAGCTTTTAATAAACTCCCAGAACTTATCTCTACAGATTCTGCTCTACCATTATTACAATGTATCTTTTTAACTTCGGTATCATATATGATTGATATTCCTAATTCATTGCAAAGCTTTACATATGCTTCTGCAATAGAATAAATCCCACCTTTAGGATACCACCCACCATATTTCCATTCTATATATGGAATTACCATTAATGTTGCAGGGGCTTTATATGGAGACGATCCATTATACGTTGCAAATCTGTCAAAAAGTTGAATTAGCTTTTTATCAGAAAAATAAGAAGCATTATGATCATGAAACCCTTTTGTAAAACGAAGTAAAGGAAGTTGTGGCAATAAAGGGAGATTTTTAGTTTTAAAAAATTCTAAAAAACCATCAAAAGGATTGAATAAGAATACATCTTTCGTAGCTGAATAGACTTTTTGCGCATGCTCAAGATATGATTCAAATTCATGTATAGATTGAGTGCCAGAAAATTCTTGAAGTGCCTTATGCATAGAGTTTTTATCTGTATAAAAATCTAAAGAAGATGAATCAAGCCATTTATAATGACAAATAGGATGGATTGGCAATAAATCAATATAATCTGATAATTGTTTTCCAGAGCCTAAACTTTGAATAAAATCTTGTAGAATAAAAGGCATTGTGATTAATGATGGGCCAGCATCAAAAACACATTCATTATGGTAAATACGACGCATTCTGCCACCGGCTGTATTATTTTTTTCTATGATTGTAATATCATAACCTTTACTTGCTAAAAGCAAAGCCGATGTTATACCGCCAATACCAGCACCAATTACAATAACTTTATTCTTCATTTGGAATAACTTTTCCTAATTGTCTCTGTTGTTTAATCATACCTCTTTTCTTTTTTTCCGAGATTCTCTCTTCTCTTCCAGCAAAAGTGGGTTTTGTAGGTTTTCGAATTTTAGGAGGAATAATTGCTCTTAATATGATAGCCTTTAGTTTAAGCAATGTATCTTCTGCATTTTCTTTTTGACTTCTATATTTTTGACTTGTGATAAGGATATGTCCATCTGCATCAAATTTTATTGATGAATAAGAAACAATTCTAGAAACTATATCATAAGGCAAATGGAAAGAATCATGAATATGATAATGTAATTCAACTTTTGTAGATACTTTGTTTACATGTTGTCCACCCGGACCTGACGACCTAACAGCCCTCATTTCTAATAACTGCGCAGGGATATGAAAGGATTCATTGATATATAAATCTTGTTGAGGATGCATTATTTTTTTGAACGAAGAAGATGTGATTTTCCATCATTTGATAAGAAGCCAAAAGCACTTCCACATAAACCGCCAATAATATGAGCAAATTGAGAAATGGAATCTTGCGCAAAAGATGCAACAACTTCTTTGCCTAAAAACACTATAACAATAATCACAAATGTTAAAGGAAGATGTCCAGCTTTAATATTAGCAAATGAACTTAAAAGTATTAACATAAATACTATACCACTTGCACCTAATAAACCAAAACCTAAAAGAAAAATGCTTAAAAAACCAGTAATGCATGCAGTGATTATAATCATCAATAGCATAGTTTTAGAACCATGTTTTTCTTCTAATAATGGTCCAATCAATAAAATCAAAGTAAGATTTCCAAAAAGATGCTCCCAATTAGCATGTCCTAAAACATGAGTAAACATTCTTATATAGCTTAAAGGATTAAGCCATCCAGATGGCCATGCAGTAAAAAGCCATTGGGTTGATAAGCCTCCAGTTATGGAAGACAATATCATTACACATGTAGAAACAAGCGAAAAAGTAAGAATCACAGGAGCATTATAGTCTAATTTCATTGGATATATTCTTCCTACTCTTCAAGAATTTTAATAATATTTCCTTGTCTATCAATGATTGCTCTGATGTCATCGCAATATTGATCTTGTTTTTTCTTACCAATCATTCTTGTGCTTATATTAACTTCTGCCTGACCATTTATAAATTTTCCATAAACAAAGCCACAACAACCTTCATCAATGCATCCAAGATTTCTTTTAAATGCCCTTTTTCCATGTTTATCAATGTAGAATACTATATTTCCTTTACGAACTGCAGCTAAGCCTTCGCTAAATTCATCTGCAGCATCATATTGTGGCTTTATGATCCATTTTCCTTTTTTATCGATAAAACCAAATTTATAATTCTTATGTGCAACAGCTAAGCCTTGTTTGAATCGTGGAAGATAATATACTGCAGCACCTCCCCAAAAACCAAACTCTATATTTATGGCTTTCTTTCCTTGTTTATCAATAAAAATATAATTATCATTTTGCATTACACATGCTAAGCCTTCAGAAAACTCGGATAGTATTTGTGAATCATTACTAAATGATAAAGGAATTACAATTGTTCCATTTGAATCACAAAAACCAACTTTATATTCTCTACTAATTGCCCTAAGGCCATCATGTAATTCACCGATATTATCATATTCACAAGGTAAAACCATTTCCCCTTTTTCATTAAGTAAACCCATAGACCCATTAAAACAACTTACCAAAGCATTGCCTTCATAAAAATCCAAGGCCCATTTCCATTCACCAGGAAAAGCCTGTTTGCCAGTACTTTTATGAACATAGATCCATTTTTCATCTGCTTTTTTTACTGCTATAATATCCTGAGAAAAACCTTGGGTCACACTCAGAAATAGAATAACAAAACAAAGAAATGAGAATATTGTTATAAAGGAATATTTCCGTGCTTTTTCCATGGATTATGATCTTTTTTATTGGCCAATAATGAGAAAGCTTTAATAAGTTTTTTTCTGGTTTCAGACGGAATAACAATATCGTCTATATATCCTCTTTCGGCTGCTGCATAAGGATTACAGAATTGTTCATTATACATAGCTTCTAATTCTGCTGCTTTACTTTGTGGATTTTCGGCAGAATCTATTTCTTTTTTAAATAGAATTTCAACAGCACCTTTTGCTCCCATTACAGCAATTTCTGCAGTTGGCCATGCAATATTATAATCACCTCGAATATGTTTTGAGTTCATAACATCATAGGCACCACCATATGCTTTTCTGGTAATTACTGTCACTTTTGGGACAGTAGCTTCACAAAAAGCATAGAGTAATTTTGCACCTTGAGTTATGATTCCACGCCATTCTTGATCTGTTCCAGGAAGAAAACCAGGTACATCTTCAAAAACAAGCAAAGGGATATTAAAACAATCACAAAACCGAACAAATCTAGCGCCTTTTACAGAGCTATTGATATCTAAAACACCAGCCATGGATGCAGGTTGATTTGCTATAATTCCGATAGGATTTCCATCTAATGTTGCAAATCCAACTACAATATTTTCTGCAAAATCAGCATGAACTTCTAAAAACTGTTGTTCATCTATAATGTCTTTGATGATGTCCTTAATATCATAAGGTTGATTTGGATTTTCAGGAATAATAGTATCTAATCTGGTACATATTCTATCTGGAGTATCAGCTGTTGGAATATGTGGCAAAGCAGATTGATTACCAGAAGGAAGATATGACATTAAAGAACGAACTCGATGCAAACAATCGATTTCATCTTCGCAAGCAAAATGGGCAACCCCAGATTTTGATGCATGTGTTTCGGCACCACCAAGTTCTTCAAAAGTAACTTCTTCGTGAGTAACAGTTTTTACAACATTTGGGCCAGTTACAAACATATACGAACTACCCTTTGTCATAAAAATAAAGTCTGTAATAGCTGGAGAATATACTGCACCACCGGCACATGGACCCAAAATCACTGATATCTGAGGAATAACTCCACTTGCCATTGTATTTCTTAAAAATATATCTGCATATCCGCCTAAAGAAACCACACCTTCTTGAATTCTAGCACCACCAGAATCATTAAGACCTATAATTGGAGCACCAATTTTTAATGCTAAATCCATGATCTTACAAATTTTTTCTGCATGTGTTTCTGATAATGAGCCACCAAATACAGTGAAATCTTGCGAAAAAACACATACAATTCTACCATGAATTGTGCCAGTACCTGTAATAACGCCATCACCTAAAGGACGTTGTTTATCAAGCCCAAAGTTTGTAGATCGATGCCTAACAAACATATCTTTTTCTTCAAAAGAACCTGGATCTAACAGTATTTCAAGTCTTTCTCTAGCTGTTAATTTTCCTTTTTTATGCTGATCAGCAATTCTCTTTTCTCCACCACCTAACATGGCTTCACGGCGAAGAGCTTCTAATAATTCTATTCTGTCTGTCATGTATTTCCTCTATAAATCATTATCAGTATGCAATATGCGATTATTAAGGCAATTGTCAATGTAGGATATATCGTCTTTATACTATAATTACATTTTTTGGAGTTAGAGAAAAGGGCTTAATTATTGCTAACACAATAAGTATGGAAACAATTCAACCTATAGACATTCAACAAGCATATAAGCAATTTTTATCCGCATGTGATATTCAGCGTGGATTTTCTCCTTATACAATAGAAACATATCGTTTTGCATTAGGAGAATTTTTAGAATATCTTTTAAGTGAATATGGTGAATTACCAGAATTATCAGCTATAGAACCTGCTGATATCAGGCCTTTTTTAGGATATATGCATGATAAGGGATTAGCAAAAAAATCTTTACGAGTTAAGATAGCCGCTGTAAAATCATTTTTCCGATTTGCATATAAACAAGGTTGGATAGACAGAAATCCTGCGGCGATTATAGCTACACCTAAATCTGAAAAAAAATTACCTTCATATTTACAGCAGCATGAAATAGACTTATTAATGCAAAGTTTTAGTACTGATAATCCATCTGGTGCAAGGAATGCAGCCATGGCTGAATTATTGTATAGTTCTGGAATACGAGTAAGTGAATTGATTAATCTTAAGGTACAATCTGTAGATTTTCATAGTTCTACTATAAGAGTGATTGGTAAAGGAAAAAAAGAAAGAATCATCCCCATGGGATCAAAAGCTGTACAGGCAATACAACATTATTATGAATTACGTTCTGTTTTATTAAGAGAAAAGACAGCAGAACCAGATAATAGAATGTTTTTAAGTGACAAAGGAAAGCCGTTACATCCAGCGGTTGTATATACAATAATCAATAAAGCTATGAAAGGCATTACAGAATCTTCTCAGAAGAGTCCACATGTATTAAGACATAGCTTTGCCACCCATTTACTTGATGCAGGTGCAGATATAAGTTCTGTAAGCGAGATGCTTGGCCATAGTTCTTTATCGGCAACACAAGTATATACTCATATATCTGTAGACAGATTAAAAAAAGCGTATAGAAATGCTCATCCCAGAGCATAAATATGAAATCCTTATTTTTGTTTTCGATTATTAATTATTGATAAGCATCTATGAAAATACATGAGTTTGAACATGGTTTACAAAACCGTGTTGCAATAGTAACTGGTGCAGCATTAGGCAATGGACGTGCCTTTTGTGAACGCCTTGCCGAAGAAGGAGCAATTATTGTAATAGCAGATATAGAAGATGCATCTGAAACAGTTCGTTTAGTTGAAGCAGTTGGTGGTAAAGCACTCTATATCAAAACAGATTGCACAAATCCAGAAGAAATACAACATTTAATAGAACAAACATTACTACATTTTGGAACCATCGATATACTTGTCCATAATGTAGGAATGTACGAAGAAGAACCTTTTGAATTAATCCGCTATGATCAATGGAAAAAAATGATAGATATTAATCTAACAAGTTTATTTCTTACGGTTCAAGCAGTTCTTCCAATTATGAAAAAACAAAGTTTTGGACGTATTATCACGATGTCTTCTAATACCGTATGGCTTGGCACGCCCTATTTATCTCATTATGCAGCAGCTAAAATGGGAGTTATAGGATTTACTAGGTCTTTGGCATCAGAAATTGGAGTATATGGAATTACAATAAATGCAATTACTGTTGGTTTAACTGCAACGCAAAGGCCAGCAAATTCTACTTTATCTAGTTCAATATTACAACATATTTTACCGCAACAGGCAATTCAAAGAGCTGATGAACCAGAAGATATTGCTAATCTGGTAGCATTTTTAGCATTGCCAGCTTCTGGCATTATTACCGGACAGTCCATCAATGTTGATGGTGGTGCAGCAAGACATTAAGGCCAATCTATGAATACTCTTTTTCAAGAAATTTCTGGGCTTGCTACAGAGCAAAATAATGAGCTATCTAGTAATATAGATATGATGAGTACTCATGATATCATTACTCTTATTAATCAAGAAGATGCAAAAGTTGCCGATGCTATAGAAAAAGAAATTCCTTTTATTGTTCAAGCTGTTGATGCTCTGACTGAACGTTTTAAAATGGGTGGACGCCTATTTTATATCGGAGCTGGAACAAGTGGTAGATTAGGAATTGTTGATGCTTCAGAATGTCCTCCTACATTTGGAACAGATCCAAGTATGGTTCAAGGCATTATAGCTGGAGGGAATGAAGCTATGTTTGCAGCTCAAGAAGGCGCAGAAGATTCTTTTGAAAAAGGTGCAGACATAATAAGAGAATATGGGATTAGTACTAAAGATTGCGTTTGTGGTATTGCAGCTTCTGGTAGAACACCCTTTGTTCGAGGAGCATTAAAAGAAGCCAAATCAATTGGAGCATATACAATTTTAATAACCACAAATGATAGAGAACAGATTATATCGTGGAATATAGAAGTTGACACAATCATTGCACCACATGTTGGCCCAGAGGTGATTGCAGGTTCTACAAGAATGAAAAGTGGTACTGCTCAAAAAATGATTCTCAATATGCTTACTACCGGCGCCATGATTAGGCTTGGTAAAAGTTATGGAAATATCATGGTAGATTTACAACTCACAAATGCGAAATTGCAGGAAAGAGCTAGAAAAATTATCATGGAAATTGCTAATATCAATTATGATGAAGCATCAGAATTGCTTAAAGCAAGTGGTGGACATGTAAAAACAGCACTTATTATGAGTTTAACTGATATACCCTTTGAAAAAGCAAAACAATTATTAGAAAAAGCAGACGGTTATATAAAAAAAGCTTTACAATTTAATGAATAGAGTATAATGAAATTTAAGACAAAGAATTCTTCATTCCATAATGATTATGTGCATTATTACACCAAAATTCTATGTACAATGGGGCCAGCTATAGCCTCGAAACAAAAAATTATTGAATTGGTTCAAGCAGGTGCAAATGCATTCAGACTTAATATGTCTCATGGATCTCATGAAATGCATAAAGCAAATATTGATTATATCCGCGCAGCAGAAAAAGAACTTGGTATTTATTTACCAATAATTGTAGACTTACAAGGACCAAAAATCAGAGTGTCTGATTTAAAAGACAGTGTTATACAATTAGAAACAGGGAAGAATATTTATATAGCAGACAGTACTCAATTAAAAAAATTAAAAGTATCCAAACCAGATAATATAATTCCGGTTGAATATCCATCTATTGCAAAAGATGTAAAAGTTGGTGATATACTTTTATTTGATGATGGTTTGATGCAGGTAAAAGTTAAAAAAGTAGATAATCCGCTGATTTTGGTTACAGTGATGAATGGTGGAATGTTAAAATCAAGAAAAGGAATAAATCTACCCAATATTGATGTAAGCCAACCATCTATGTCTGATAAAGATAAAGATGATGTGAAATTTGCCATTACTCATAATGTAGATTATATAGCTTTATCTTTTGTTAGAAAAGCAGAAGATATCATTCATATTAAAAAATATATAAAGAAATCGGGTGGTAGTCAATGGGTTATTGCAAAAATTGAAAAACCCGAAGCTGTTGTTAATATAGAAGATATAGTAAAAGAAACAGATGCTATCATGGTAGCACGTGGAGATTTAGGAGTAGAAATTCCAGCAGCAGAAGTTCCATCTGCACAAAAGAAAATCATTGCAATGTGTAATAAATATGCCAAACCTGTTATTACTGCAACGCAAATGCTAGAGTCTATGATATACAATCCACGCCCTACAAGAGCAGAAGCAAGTGATGTAGCAAATGCAGTTTTAGATGGTACAGATGTAGTAATGCTTTCTGCAGAAACAAGCGTTGGTTCTTATCCTGTAGAAACAGTTAGTTATATGCGAACAATTTGTAAAGAAGCAGAAAAACATTTATTACAAGATGAAATACGTTTAAGAAGACGTGAATCATGTATTTCTGGCAAAGAATCTATCACTTTGCTTATTGCATCTGCAGCAGCTACAATAGCAGAAGATCCAGGGATAAAAGGTATTCTTACTTTAAGTTTATCAGGTGAAACAGCATTATTAATTTCTAATAAAAGGCCAATTTCACCTATCATAGCTATGACAGAATTTGAACATATAGCTAGGCGTGTTGGTTTATTTTGGGGAGTTACTGGTTTAGTTATCCATAAAGTATCTGGTACAGATGAAACTGTTGAAGAAATGAAAGAATTTTTAGTAAAGCACAAGTATTTTCAAAAAGACTCTACCGTTTTGATAACCTCTGGTAGACCAATTGTAGCAAGATCCAGAACGAATATGCTTACTATAGAACGTTTATAGTTGTGTTACTTTTAAACACAGTATTTTTGTTGTCGAGAACTTTTTTATTTTGAAGCAAGAAATTACCTAATAATGCGTCCTAAAAATCAATACTATTCTTAATTCACAATTATACTACATGGCACATATTTCAGATGCGGAAGCTGTCCGCTCATTAGCAGAAGCTTCTGCTTCAATTCGTAAAGAAATTGGAAAAGCTATTATTGGTCAGCATGAAATTGTAGATCAATTACTTATTTCTTTATTTTCAAGGGGACATTGTTTATTGGTTGGTGTTCCAGGATTAGCTAAAACTTTATTAATTAGAACGTTAGCTCAATCAATGAATTTAACATTCAATCGAATTCAATTTACACCAGATTTAATGCCAAGTGATATCACAGGTACAGAAATTATAGAAGATAATATGTCAACTGGCCAAAAACAGTTTCGTTTTGTAAAAGGTCCTGTTTTTGCTCAAATAGTATTAGCTGATGAAATCAATAGAACACCTCCTAAAACACAAGCTGCATTATTAGAAGCTATGCAAGAACATTCTGTTACTGCTTCTGGCACTACATATACATTAGATGAACCATTTTTTGTTTTAGCTACGCAAAATCCAATTGAACAAGAAGGTACTTATCCTTTACCAGAAGCTCAGTTAGATAGATTTATGTTCAATTTATGGTTGGATTATCCATCTGAACAAGAAGAACATGCTATTGTACATAGCACAACAACCGATATTCAACCTACAATTAATCCTATCTTATCAGCAAAAGATATTATGTTTTATCAGGATATAGCAAGAAAAATTCCTGTATCTGATAATGTAGTTAATTATGCAGTATCTCTTGTACGTTCTACTAGGCCACAAACAACTAAGTCTAAAACAGTTAAAGACTTCTTAAGTTATGGTGCGGGCCCAAGAGCATCCCAATTTTTAGTACTTGGTGCTAAAACAAGAGCAGCTATGCGTGGAGCTTTTACTCCAGAAATAGATGATATTCGTGCTGTTGCAGAGCCTGTGCTACGTCATAGAATTGTTACAAATTTTAGTGCCGAGGCAGATAATATTTCTCCTTCTCACATTATTCAAATGTTACTCAAAGAATTATAAGTATATACTTATTAAAGTAATTATACCTTATAATGATCTCTTATCGAGATACCATGAAATATCTATTTATGTATGCTTTTCTTTCTATCGGTTTGATTATACCGAATAAGATTTGCTGTGCTAATTCTATGAAAAGCAATGAAAAACTCCACAATATATTATCTGATTATAAAGAGTTTTATGTAAAAACCAATCCAGAAAGTGCTACATATGATGGAGACTATCGCTACAATGATAAATTGACTGATCTTTCGGATAAAGCTGAACATGCTAAATATGATTCTTTAAGAAAATTCTTGCTTTCCCTTAAAACTGTAGATGAATATACCCTTAATGAACAAGACAAGCTTACTTACACTTTATTCAAAGCACAATTAGAAGAAACAATAGAAGGACAAAAATTTAATTGGCATTATATGCCATTAACTCAGCAAGATGGAATTCATATATATTTCCCACAATTGATAGAATCACATCCATTCACAAGTATCAATGATTATCGAACATATATTCAAAGACTTAAGCTATTTTCTATTCAAGTAGACCAAGTTATTGAGAATATGAATCTTGGAATAAAAGCTAAACTTGTATCTCCCGCATTTTCTATCAAACAGATTTTAGAGCAAATCAAACCCTTTATTTCACAAGATATTGATAGTCTTCCTTTTACAATTCCTTTACAATCTATTGATGTTATAGCACATAAAGATGATCAAGTAATCATAAAAGAAGAGATCTATCAAGCTTTAAAGAACTATACGATTCCAGCATATAAAAAACTATATACATATTTAGAATCAAACTATTTACCACATGCCAGAAATACTGATGGTATTTATAGCTTACCTGATGGCAAAGAACGATATGCTTATGCCATAAAGCAACAAACCACCACCACATTACATCCAGATGAGATATACTCTTTAGGATTAAAAGAAGTGCAGAGAATTAGCTCTTTAATGGAAGAAGTTAAAAACACACTCAAATTTACTGGTGATTTGTCTGCATTTAATTCCTATTTATTAAGTAATGCTGCGTTTAAGTATACAGATAAAGATAGTATGCTTAAAGATTATCGTAAGATTTTATCTAAAGTAGATATCCAATTACCATATCTTTTTGGCAGATTGCCAAAAGCCACATATGCTTTAAAAGAAATGGAAAGCTATAGGGCAGCATCAGCACCTCAAGCATATTATTATTCGGCTCCTTTAGATCGTTCTAGGCCTGGATATTTTTATGTGAATACATATGATTTAGCATCTAGGCCCAAACATACAATGACAGCACTTGCTTTGCATGAGGCGGTTCCTGGACATCATCTACAGATATCCATAGCACAAGAATTATCAGATATGCCTTGGGTTAGAACTCAAATGGGATATAATGCTTTTGTAGAAGGATGGGCACTTTATGCAGAAAGCTTAGGATATGAAATGAATATGTATACTGATACAATTCAAAAGTATGGCTCTTTAACTTTTGAAATGTGGCGAGCATGCCGTTTAGTTGTTGATGCTGGAATCCATACAGGAAAAATGACAAGGGAACAAGGCGTACAATTTATGCTAAAACATACCGGAAATTCAGAATTAGATACTAGATCTGAAATTGATAGATATATAGTATGGCCAGGACAAGCCTTAGCATATAAAATTGGACAACTAGCAATAATTGACCTAAGAAAGGAAGCGCAAGATGCTCTTGGTTCAACATTCTCTTTATCCGAATTCCATGATGCAGTACTAGAAAACGGAGCTATACCTTTACATGTACTACAAAATCATATTCATCAATGGATTAAAGCAAAAAAAAATAATTAGGGAAATCACAAAAAAACATGTCAAAAAAAACTATAAAACAAATAGCACATAATGATTCAATTTCTGAAGCAATCCTAGCTTTATTAAAAGAACATACACCTGCAATGCTGAAATTAAATGAAATTTCTAAAGCACTTGGAATACGATCAGATAGTACAGAATATGATGTATTACGCGTTACATTAAATGATTTAGACCAAAAAAAACTCATTTATAAATCAACTCGTAGACGTTTTGGAATGCGACCTTTAGGAGAGTTTAGTGCATTTAAAGGGATTTTACGTTTTGAATATAATAGGGCTACTATAGAAACAGATTCAGCAGAATTTCCTATTGTTTATGTGCGTCCTCAGCATATCGGAACAGCTATGGATGGAGATTCAGTACGCGTTAAATTATTGGCTTTAAAAAAGGATAAAAAACCATATGGTGTTGTAACTGATATCGTAAAAAGATCTGATTTACCAATTCCTGGTACATTAGAATATGATGGTGATTTTTATTTTTTAATTCCTGATGAAGAAAAATATCTTGTCGATTTTTTAATACCAGCTAGAAAAATAGGAAAAGCAAAAGCAGGTGATAAAGTTGTCTGTAAATTTTTAAAATGGGAAGACCCACACAAAAGTCCAGAAGCTGAAGTTATAGAAATTCTTGGTAAATCAGGAGATCCTTCTGTTGAATTTGCAGGTATAATGAAAGAATTCAATCTTCCTTTGAATTTTCCTGCAGATGTTGAACAAGAAGCAACGATGGTTGCTAAACTCCCAAGTAAATCAGAAATCTCTGATAGATTAGATTTAAGAAAATCACTGATTATTACCATAGATCCAGATGATGCTAGAGATTTTGATGATGCATTATCACTAGAAGAATTACCAAATGGATTAAAACGTTTAGGCGTTCATATAGCAGATGTAACTGCATATGTAAAAGAAGAATCATTATTAGATAAAGAAGCATATCGAAGGGCAACCAGTACATATCTTGTTGATAGAGTTGTGCCTATGCTTCCAGAAACTTTATCTAATGAAATATGCTCTTTGCAACCTAATAAAGTAAGACTAGCATTTAGTGTATTTATGGATTGTGATGAACATGGAAATGTTCATGATTATTCAGTAAGCGAAACTGTAATAAAAAGTAGCAAGCGCTTTACTTATGCAGAAGCTCAATCTATTATAGATACTGGACATGGCCCCTATCATGAATTAGTATTAGAACTCTATAAACTCTCTTTAACACTAAGAGATATTCGATATAAAAAAGGTGGTGTAGACTTTGTAACGCAAGAAACAAAGTTTTCCTTAGATGAAGATAAATTTCCAATAGCTGCAGTATTAAAAACAAGAACAGATGCTACATCATTAGTAGAAGAATGCATGTTATTGGCAAATCAAACTATTGCTTTACATGTAAAACACATAAGTAAAAAACATCTAAAAAAAGGAGTATTACCTTTTATTTATCGTGTTCATGATGAACCTGATATGATGAAATTAAAAGATGTTTTACGTTTTGTTAAAGCATTGGGTGTACATGTTCCAAATGGAGTTCCAAGCTCTCGTGAATTAAATACAATTTTAGAACATGTTGCTCATTTACCCGAAAAAATGGTGATCAATCAGTTTTTATTACGTTCTATGGCCAAAGCCATTTATGTAGAAGAAAATATTGGACATTATGGATTAGGATTTTCTGATTATACGCATTTTACTTCACCAATTAGACGTTATCCAGATGTTTTGGTTCATAGGCTGATTAAAGAATATGCATCAGAAAGACCAAGCGATAAAAGAATTCGCTATTTGAATGAGTATTTGATTGATGCCTCTGCCCATTGCTCTTTACAAGAAAGGCAAGCCGTCAATGCAGAAAGAGCTTCTATTCGATTAGCATCTGCACAATTAGCCAAAAGACATCTTGGCTCTAGAATCAAAGGAACTGTTACAAGCGTTACTAGTTTTGGATTATTTGTACTATTGTCTAGCCTTAATATCGAAGGATTATTACATATCCGTGACTTGAGTGATGATTATTATTATTTTGAAGAACAGCAATTTCGATTGGTAGGCAAAAGAACAAAACAAGTCTTCCGTATCGGAAGCCCTGTTTATGTAGAAATAGTAAATGTTAATATAGATAAAAGACAAATAGACCTAAAATTCATTGAAGAAGAAACAGAATAATATGTATCATTATTTATCACTAAGCAATATGTCATTATATCATATTCTTTTTTATACTTTTTTTATATCATCAATACCAATTTTTGCAGGTACAACAGGTATAAAAGCAACTGTAAATATTAAAACCATTCATCAAGATATGGTTCACATTTCAATACTTTCGCCACATTTTAACAGTGATGAAATATTATATATCATGCCTGCTTCAATACCTGGAACTTATGCCCGAATGAATTTTGGATATTTTGTAAAAAATTTTCAAGCTTATGATAAGAAAGGAAATGCATTACCTGTTAGAAGAGAAAATGATAATGAGTTTAGGATAATAGGAGCTAAATCTCTTACACGTCTTGAATATGATATTAATGATTCCTATGATGATAAAACCTATAAACTAGATGTATTTAATCCAGCTGGTACAAATTTTCAAGTAGATACCAATATCATGATGGGACATCAAGGATTCATTGGATATTTTGAAGGCTTGCAAAAGGTAGCTTATGAGATAAAAGTGATAAAACCTTCATTTTTTTGGGGCGCTACTTCATTACATAAAAAGTCTATTTCTGATACTATTGATATATTATCTGCCAAAGATTATGATGAATTAATCGATAATCCAGCAATGTATTCAAAGCCAGATTCTGTCTCGTATATGCAAGGAAAAACCAAAATTACTGTTGCAGTGTATTCAACTGGTGGAAAAGTAACAGCACAAATGGTTGCAAAAGCATTAAAGCCAGTTACTTCAACTGTAGAAAAGTTTTTAGGTACTATGCCAGTGGATAGATATACATTTATCTTATATTTTGTAGGACAAGATAGAAGTGATTTACGCAAAAGAGAAGCATATGGTGCTTTAGAGCATAGTTATAGTTCTGTTTACTTTTTACCCGAATCCTCAGATCCAAAATCTTTAGAAGGGTGGGTTTCTCAAACTGCTGTTCATGAATTTTTACATATTCTTATCCCTTTAAATTTACATAGCAAAGAAATTGAACATTTTGATTTTAAAGAACCTAAGATGTCTAAACATTTATGGCTTTATGAAGGAGTAACAGAATATTTTTCTGTATTAGCCCAAGCTAAAGCCGGTGAAATATCAGAAAAAACTTTACTTAATAGACTACGCAGAAAGATTATAAGTTCTAAATATATTATGCCTAATCCAGTTTCATTAAGCGAATTAGCACTCAATGTTATGCAAAGTGAATATCAAAAATTATATCCAGTAATTTATGAAAAAGGCGCTCTAATAGGTTTAATGCTTGATATCAAGCTAAGAGAAGTATCTGGAGGTTCTACCACTTTATTAAGTCTTATCCGTTCTTTGTCTACTAAATTTGGGCCTGCAAAACCTTTTGATGATAGTATATTATTTTCTATTATAGAAAAAGAAACTAAGCCCGAAATCACGGATTTCTTTAGGCGTTTTGTAGACTCTACAGAAGAGATACCATATGAACAAGAATTTGCAAAAATAGGATTTGAATATGCTGCTAAAAAGAATATACTTTCTTATAATTTTATTGGCATTAAACCTAATATCAATACAATGGAAGATGATGAAAGGCCAGATACTTTACGCTTGTCTGTAAAAGATACTAATAATGTTCTGGGTGCTAAACAAGGTGATATAGTTTTATCTGTTCAAGGAAAAAATATCAACCTAGAACAAGAAGATGATGAAGCTTACCAAGCTTTATTCTCTCCACAAACTGATGATGAAGTAATTATCAATGTAATTCGTAATGGACAACTTATTACGTTAAAAGGTAAACCAAAATCATCTGAAAAAACCGAAGAATTTTATCTTCGTGTTAATCCAATGGCAACCGAAGCTCAAAAAGCTTTTGGTGCTTCTATTTTTCATTGATTGTCCATATTAATTTGTTATGATACAGCAGCTTACTCCAAGAAAAACTGATTTTAGTACAATTGTTCATGGTTATGCCCTGGCAGATCCATATCATTGGTTAAAGCAGAAAGATACTCAAGAAGTATTAGATTATTTGCATGCAGAGAATGCGTATATGAAACAGTATATGAGCTCTACAGAACAGTTACAAGAGCAATTGTATGCAGAAATGAGAGGGCGTATTAAAGAACAAGATAGCACTGTACCAGAAAAATCAGGTGAATATCTGTATTATTCTCGTACCGAAGAAGGTAAACAATATCGAATTTTCTGCAGAAAAAAAGATATCAGCGATTCGCAAGAAGAAGTAATTTTAGATGCAAATCAATTAGCAGAAGGACATCCCTATTTTGTTCTAGGAAATCTAAAATTGAGTCCAAATCATCGCTTTATCGCATATTCTTGCGATATGAATGGTTCTGAACATTTTTCGATTTATGTAAAAGATCTTACTAATGGTACTATTCATCCTGAAGTTCTACATGGTGCAGATACTTCTATAGAATGGTTTCAGGATTCTTATACTTTTCTGTATTTGTCTTTAGATTCTACAAGAAGAGCATATAAAGTATTTAGACATCACTTAGGAACAGAGCAAGAAGCTGATGCATTATTGATTCACGAAACTGATGAAGCCTTTTTTCTTGGTTTAGATTCATCTAGAGATGGAGCGTATTTATTTGCAGATGCTTCAAGCAAAACTACTTCGGAAGTATGGATGATGTCTGCTAATGATACAAATACAGAATTTT
>Ga0192647_100048_pt1 | contig 67898 bp, 54 predicted proteins | sample LauGreFa1BDMLBSN_2_FD_133046 | JGI IMG/M metagenome (GOLD analysis project Ga0192647, IMG submission 133046) | Freshwater lake microbial communities from Lake Michigan, USA - Fa13.BD.MLB.SN - reassembly | ecosystem: Environmental > Aquatic > Freshwater > Lake | place: Lake Michigan, USA... | reverse complement strand
ATATCGATAACCAAAAACCCAGGATGCTTCCTAGCAGATTTTAAAAACTTTGATTATAAAAGCAAATATTCAATAAAATTTGACAATCAAACTATAGCCATATTAACAGCAACGCATTGTCTAATAACATGCAAGGTACCAGAGAACACCAAACCTGGTGAGCATATTATTTCTTTCCGCATCAATGATGGCGATTCAGGCTCAACAAAAATTATTGTTAAAGAAAACACAGATACAGATTCATATGCAGATGGCAATGAACCAGACCCCAAAAAACAATATGGAGATTCTGTAGAAGCTGGGAAAAACCCAAAAGGAAAAGAAAGGGGTAGCGAAGTAAATAATCCATCGGGAGGTTATGGGAATGAGCCAAAAATAGAATGCACATTGCTTCATAACATTGATGGAAAGTTTACAGATTCAGTTTCTGCTGATAGAAAAGAATGGTCTGGTATAGTGCCTTTAAATGGACGTTTTTCTGATTTATACATGGATTATTGCGATGAAAAAGGAGTACTTTATTTATTAAATGATTGGTATTTAGCTACAGAAAATCCAGATACAACATGCTATAATCTCTTTACATTTTATACTGCAAATGGAGACGAAACTTGGAATATCAGGGTTTATCACAGTACATATAAAGGGACAGTTGTATATAGGAACAATGTAAATGTAACAAAAGACACAAATTATGTGATTGGTGGTAAGGCAGGTTTTAACTCATCTGTGCTTCATAATGTTCCTCATACTATTTATGAATTTGGTATAAAGGTTAAGCCTGGAAGATTTTTTCTACCAGAATTATGTGATCCAGTTAGGCCAAATGGAGTTAATACTGTTTGTAATGATACTTCAACCTATGGTTTAATTGGAGATCCATCTTATTTTCATGGGGATTTATATAAGGGAGGAATGGTTCTAAAAGAAGATGGAAGATATATCCCAAGAGCAGGGGTTGCAGGGCTTGCTACAGAACCAAATACATTTGGCGGAACATTAGGTGCGCAATCAACATTTGGGATGTTTGGGTCTTCTTCTGGAACAATTTCTTGTATAGCTGCGCCGCATACAATAGATGGCAGCTTTACAGATTATCCAAAGCCAGATCATGAATGGTCTAAATCCAAACCCGCAATTGGCAGATGGTCTAATTTGTATGCAGATTATTGTAATGGGACATTATACATATTGAATGATTGGATATTAGGAATAGAAGAACCTGATATGCAAAATTGCTATAATCTTTTTGAATTGTTTACTGGTAATGGCAAACAACATTGGGGAATATATGTGTATCATAGCGTAAAGAAAGGAATACGAGTATTTCTAAATGGCAAAGATGTTTCGGGTGATACTTTGTTAGTAAAAGGAGGAAAATTTGGTTTTGGTAAGTCTCCATTGATGTCTGACAAAGTGCATACAATCTATGAATTTGGTATTAAGGCTGATGAAGGCCCATGGAATTTAATGATGTGCGATCCAGGACCATCTAGCTTTTGTGATAATAGCGATGAATCTATACCTAGAAGAACATCTGGTTCACTAGGTTTTAGAAGAAGCATTTCTCCATTTACTCAAGATTCTTTACAAGTACAATTATTTGATACTTCAAGAATCGTTCTTACAAGTACAAGTAATCCTCAAGATATTGGAGGTAGCAAATTTCATGCAACTATTCAGTATGATCCAGCATATTTTAGACCATTACAAGTGTCAAAAAGTGATGAATCAAATGGTAAAAACATTTCTCCCAATTTAGTAATAACAGATTGGACCATAGTTTCACCAGGTACTTTGTCTATAAACGGTGAATGTATAAATGGTTATATGAATGCAGGTGATTTTTGTATGATAGATGGTGTTTTCTTATTTGGCAGGAAAGGTGAAACTAGTATTTCAGGTAGCATCGAATTTGGTAATAATGCAAGAATGATGCGATACACTTCAATTAAGCCCATAAGAGTTATATTTCAACAACCAATCATGTATGGGAATTTAGACAAGGATATAACTGCAACATTAACTACAGCTAATAGTTCTAAATCAGATATAGTTAATCTGGCACTTACAGTATTTAAGTCACAGAAAATAACATGCAAAATCTACGATGAAACCGGTAGAACGATAATGAGTAAAGGACCAATAGACTATCTAAGTGGTGAGCATACAATCGAATTTAATACTGGTGATCATCAAAAAGGCGCATTTTATCTTATGATAATCACTGAAAATGGAACATTAACAATTCCATATATCAATAAAGAATAGTAGAGGAATCTGTATAAAATAAGGGATGGATTTTATAAATCCATCCCTTATTACAGATATGAGTAATATGTTTCCATTACCACTTCATTAAATTAACCTCATCCACATATACAGTTTGGCTAGATCTAAATAAAGAAAGTACAATAGCCAAACCAACAGCAGCTTCAGCAGCAGCAACTGCCATAACAAAAAACACGAACATTTGTCCTGAAGCATCACCCAAATAACTAGAAAAAGACACCAAAGTTAGATTTACTGCATTAAGCATCATTTCTATGCACATAAAAATAATGATAGCATTTCTTCGAGTGACTACACCAGCTGCCCCAATTACAAACATAATTGCAGATAAGGCTAGATAATATTCTAAAGGTATATTCTGAGGCATAAAGTATCCTAAATAATGTAGTATTCTTACTTATTTGTCGACAGTTCTTTTAGCAAGAATTATAGAGCCAACAACAGCAACTAATAATAGTAAAGAGATCGCTTCAAAAGGAAAAATATACGTTGAAAATAGAATATTCCCTATTTCAGCAGGAGAACCAATTTTTTCTGAAGCAGCAGACAATTGATTTTTACCAGTTGGATTACCGGTAAAGGTTAATACTAATTGCATAATTAATGCGGCAGACATTGCAATTGTAATTGCAGTTCTTGGATTGAAATTTTCTCTCAAATTCTGTTCTTTACCAAGATTTAATAGCATTATAACAAATACAACTAATACCATAATGGCACCAGCATATACTAAAATTTGAACTGCAGCAAGAAACTGAGCATTCAATGTTAAGTATAAACCTGATAAAGCAAAGAAATGAAGAATAAGCGATACAGCAGCAGAAACCGGATTACGTCTGGTTACTAGCAGGACGCCTGTAGCTATTGCAAGAATAGCTAATAATGAAAACATAATAACGTGTAAGCTCACGAGAGCCTCTTGTAATAGATTACAAAAATCGGAAGGCAAAAATAGTGAAATTTTCTGCAGTGTAAAACTTCAAAAATGAACTGATAATAAATGTAGTCGATAAATTCTTATTGATTCGAAAGTGCACCAGCTACATATTCAACTAAAGATATCATTTTAGAGTAATTCATTCGCTTTGGACCAATTAATCCAATTGATCCATTAGCACCAGAAATTGAATATGATCCAGATACTAGACTATAATTTTTCAGCTTTTCCTCTCCAAGTTCTTCGCCAATAATTACTTTTATTCCTGTATCAGATATTCCATCTTTTCTATCTAATAAATGTATAATGATATCTTCACTTTCAACTAATTCTATAATACCTCTAACATGCTCGGGATTTTCAAATTCTGGGTACTTTAGTAAATTCTGGGTTCCTGCTATATGAACTTTTTCTTCATTTGCTTGATGTGGCTTAAATAATACATCAACAGATTCTACAAAAAGTCGGAATAATGAGCTATGTAAAAAATTACTATGTTCTTGCAAAATGGAAACAAAGTTCATTCGAATATAGCGTAAACTTTTACCACTAATTTTACTGTTTATAAATGTAGAAACTATGTCCAAAGGCGCTGATTGAATATCTATATCAGTTTCTAATGTAACTGTTCTTACTAGCTTTGAGTCTAATTCTACTACAACCAATAATCTTTGCGAAGATAATGGCATCAATTGAATTTGCCTTACTATAATATCAGCAAGATTTGGTAATTCTACAATAGCCAAATAATGTGATAAAGAGCCCAATATCCTTGAAGCATCTTTTAAGGCTCCTTCATATGGATGTGCAATTAAATGTTTATCCACCACTGTTTGCTCAGATTCAGAGATATGCTCAATATTCATCAATGAATCTACATATAATCTATACCCTTTATCAGTGGGAACTCTTCCAGCAGATGTATGTGGGTGACTAATAAACTCCATATCTTCTAAATCAGCCATTACATTTCTTATCGTTGCTGGACTCAATTTGCATTCTTCAACATATTTAGACAGAAATCTAGATCCAACAGGTGAAGCTGTAAGAATATATGCCTGAACGATAGACCTAAGAATAAACTTTTCTCGATCCGTTAGCTCGCGGTCATTATGCTTTCTGAATGAATAATTGATAGACATACAACACAATAATAGATAAGAAATGGCTTGGTAAATAATCCTTTATAAAAGCCCGATGCAAATTCGTAAATCAATACTTACTAAACAATATAATGTCAAGGTTTTTTTAGTAAAAAGCCTACATTTATACTAATTATGAACTAAATTTTGAATGTGACCGATGTCCACGTAAATTTGCTTATATCTATATTCCTTTTTACATTATTTGGGTTATCATGACAGAGTTTTTACCAAAATCTGAAATTGCTTTGATTAAAGCTTTATCAGAAAAAAAAGAAAGGGAAATACAAGGTAGATTTATTGCCGAAGGAAAGAAATTATGTTTGGAAGCATTAAAAAACTCTATGGATATCGATTATGCAGTAATGGTTCAAAATCCAAATGAAGAAGTTTTATCTGTAGCTGCAACGTTATATCATCATGGAATCAATGTGTTTACAGTTGGTGAAGCAGTATTTGAGCGTATATCAAATACTCAAAATCCTCAAGGAATTTTATGCATTATCAATAAAGTTGAAACCAATAGTCAAACACCAACTGAATGCTTTCTTGCATTAGATTCTATTGCAGACCCTGGAAATTTAGGAACAATTATTCGCACTGCTGATTGGTTTGGTATACATACCTTTGTCCTTGGTGGCACTACCGCAGATCCATACAATCCTAAAGTATTAAGAGCATCTATGGGTTCCGTTTTTCGTTCTAGTTTTATAACTACATCACATCTTGCAGTATATCTTGATGCTTTAAAAGAAAAAAACGATTCATTAGAATTATATGGCATGACTTTAGAAAAAGCTCATCCTTTATCATCAATTACTCATTCAGCTCATCAATGGGGCCTTATTCTTGGCAGTGAAGCTCATGGTATTTCTGAAGATGTGCAATCCTGTATCACAACAAACATTCATATTCCAGGGCATGGTCAAGCAGAATCACTAAATGTAGGTATTGCATCTGGAATAGCACTCTATCATTTTTCTTTACTAACTTCACAATGAAGTATGGTTTAATTATCACATAGTTTTATGGCAGAATCACCACAAAGAACAAAAAAAATAATAGCTCAAAATAAAAAAGCTAGACATGATTATGAGGTAATTTATACCGTAGAAGCTGGTATTATGCTTACTGGAACCGAAGTAAAGGCATTAAGACAAAATCAATGCAATCTTCAAGATAGTTATGCTGCCTTTCCTTCAAAAAATGATGATACTCTTTATCTTCTTGGTGCACATATTAGCCCATATGATTTTGGTAATAGAGAAAATCATGAACCCAGAAGAACCAGAAAATTATTATTACATAAAAAAGAATTAGAACGCTTAAAACAAGCAATTCATGAAAAGGGCTTAACGATAGTTGCATTGTCTCTATATTTTCTAGGACCCTATGTAAAAGTAGAGTTAGCAGTTGTAAGAGGTAAAAAATTACACGATAAAAGAGAAGACAGCAAAAGAAAAGATATAGAAAGGGAAATACGTCGCGGTGAAGAATAAAAAAAGGCTGATCATTATAAATGGTCAGCCTTTCATAGTTTAATAACAATTGTCACATTAACGATGGGTTAAAGACTTCTTTAAAACATCCAAAGCTGCCCGTACTTTTACATCATGACATAGATAATTATCAATTGTTTGGCAAGAATGTAACACAGTTGTATGGTCTCTTCCACCAAAATGCAATCCAATTCCCTTTAACGATGTTCCAATAAGACTCTTTGCCAAATACATAGACATCTGGCGGGCAATCACAATTTCATGTTTTCTAGTTTTTCCTGATAATAATTCTACAGGTACTTGATAATATGATGCTACTTCTACAGCTATTTCATGAATTGATAATTGCTGCTTAGATATTCCTGCTATTCCTCTAACTACTTCTTTAGCTAAATCTAATCCTATTTCTCTGCTATCCAAAGAAATCTTAGCCATCAATTTAATAAGCGTACCTTCTAATTCACGTACATTACCAGTTATATTTCTAGCAATATATTCTGCAACATCGCTTGGAATTTCAAATCCTTCATCCTGAGATTTCTTTTGAATAATTGCCATACGCATTTCAAAATCAGGAGCTTGAATATCAGCTGTTAATCCCCATTGAAATCTAGATATCAATCTTGCATCTAAATCAAGCAAATCTTTTGGTGGTTTATCACTTGTTAAAACAAGTTGTTTACCAGCTTGATGTAAAGCATTAAAAGTATGGAAGAAATGATCTTGTGTCTTTTCTTTACCACCCAAAAATTGAATATCATCTATAATTAATACATCAATACTTCGATAAAAATTGGTAAACTCATTTACCTTATTATTCTGAATTGCTTGCACATATTCTATAGTAAATCGTTCACTATTTGTATATAAAACCTTTGCTGATGGATTCTTTTGTAATAAGTGATTTCCTATTGCTTGGGCAATATGGGTTTTCCCTAAACCAGTACCCCCATAAATAAACAATGGATTAAATCTTGTTTTACCAGGATTCTCTGCAACTGCATAAGCTGCAGATGCCGCCAATTGATTGCTTTCACCACGAATAAAATTCTCAAAAACATATCGCTGATTCAAGGAAGATAAAAATTCATGTGAATCAGAAATTACAGCATGAGTATTTCCGCTAAACGGCAATGCAGGTTGAGTTGCCGAAGCTGGGGTATTCTTAAAGGCTGGTAAACGAATAGTTCTGTCTTCTAATGAAGAATCACCCTTGCGAACTACTACCTCATATTGTAATTGTGAGTTTTCACCAGCTACATGATTAAGTGATTTTCTAAGTAAATCATTATAGTGTTCCTCTAACCATTCTACAAAAAATTGGCTAGGGACTTCTACTGTTAACAATAAATCAGACCAAGACAGAGGTTTAATAAGTTCAAACCACGTTTTATAAACCTGCGAAGACACATTATCTTTGATGATAGTGCAAACCTGATTCCAAAGAAATGAAGCATCGCCAGAAGATATATCTATATTCTGCGGATTTGATATATGTAATTGTTGATCAGCAGTTTTTTCAATAACTGAACGCTGATTAGCCGAATCAGAAGATGCAGACGGAAAAAGAACTATGGTATCTCGTTTTCTTGCCAAGAGGATACTCCTTTCCAAAATGGCATAACATTCATCTAGTGTACTATATACTTACATTCAAATTTTATATTCTGTTTATAAAAATAGGCACACAAAGAATCCTGCAATTATTGCGTATTGAGTCTTAATTATTAGAAGATTTGATTATTCTCAAACCAGATTTAAACATTATGAATAATGTTTGGATACATCAAAGATAAGCAAGGGGAATTGCCGTATCTCATACCTGAATATTGCACATACTGAGGGGAATCAGTAAAGTAAAAAATATAAGTTATAATGTATACATGTTAACATTACATATAAACTTTATTTCTTAAGCCCTGCAAAACCGGGGTGCAAAAATGGAGAATTTTGCACTAAGAATGCAAGAAGAATATTTTATTTTTTTAAAATATATTTCTTGTTTTTTTGGCATACTTTGTAATTACATGATTTTACGAGGTTTCTACAAAATGACTTGTCTTACTAACCGCATAAATACTTAAAACTTACTTTTTATTTCTTATTGCATATGCCTACAAAGCACTGTTTTATGCGGTATTTGAAGAATATGACAAAAGGACATCCAAAAATGTAGCTTTCACATTACAATAGTATAAGAATGTACTTTCGTTGGCATTCACTTGGGATTATGTTAACTTTGTTCTGTGTTTTATTGTGGTTTTGAGTATTCAAAATTATCCTTGATTTTATCGGTTCATTAATCCAACAATTTTGTTGAAAGTATTGAATGAACGCATAATTTCTTTTATTAATTATACATTGTTTTTATGAATAATGATACGACCGAAAATCAGGTCGAAATGAGTTTTTTTGATCATTTAGATGAATTAAGAAAAAGAATTTTCTGGGCAGTTATTGGATTGATTATTGGCTGTATCATTTGTGGTATTTATGTTAATGAGTTGATGGATTGGATTTTACTAAGGCCAGCAGCTACTGTTAATATGGAATTACAAAATTTACGTCCATTTGGACAAGCATTTTTGTACTTTAAAGTAATAATAATGGCTGGTATTATTATATCTATGCCATTTTCTTTATATCAATTATGGAAATTTATTGCACCTGGTTTATATGAAAAAGAAAGATCTTGGGCTGGGAAAATCACTTTTTTCACTTCTATTTGCTTTTTATCTGGTGTAGTATTCTCTTATTTTATAATGATACCTGTAATGCTATCCTTTTCGGCTAGTTTTGGGTCTCAATTTATCAAAAACAGCATTGATGTTACTGAGTATTTCAGTTTTATTACTACAACATTATTATCTGCCGGACTTATTTTTGAATTACCAATGATCGCATATATCCTCTCCAGCATTGGTATTTTATCTCCTCAAATATTAAGAAAGTATCGAAGGCACTCTATTATTGCAATTCTTGTTATAGCAGCAGCTTTAACACCAAGTACAGATCCAATAAGCCAATTAGTATTTGCAGCCCCACTTTATATACTTTATGAAATAAGTATTTTGGTAACTGTTTTTGCAATAAAGCCTAAAAAAAACGACATCTAAAGTTTCATACTTTTTGAATTCAATACACACATACTATGTCTATAAGCGAAATTAGCAAACCTGTTCAACATCATTTAGATGCATTTCACCCATATTTTAGGGAGCAAATGCGCAGTAAAGTACCGCTTTTGGATTTAGTTATTCGATATATACTTCGCCAAAGGGGCAAGAAAGTTCGTCCAACATTGGTTTTTTTAGCTGCAGAAATAAGTGGCGGAGTAAATCCTAGGACTTTTACAGGAGCATCGATGGTAGAGCTTTTGCATACTGCAACCCTTGTTCATGACGATGTTGTAGATGAAGCAAATACTCGCAGAGGATTTCCATCTGTTAATGCTATTTGGAAAAATAAGGCCTCGGTATTAGTTGGAGATTTTCTTTTATCGAAAGGACTTTTAATTGCTGTAGAAAGAAATGAATTTAGTTTCTTAAAATCTACAAGTATTGCAGTAAAAAGAATGAGTGAGGGCGAATTATTGCAAATGCAAAAAAGTCGTCAGCTTAATATTGATGAAGCCACGTATTTCAAAATTATCAGTGATAAAACAGCATCACTTTTATCAACTTGCTGTGAAATTGGTGCAAGAAGCGCAAGTGATAATGAAGAAATATATACATCTATGGCTCGATTTGGGGAATTGATGGGTCTTGCATTTCAGATTCGTGATGATTTGCTCGATTATGTTAGCCGAACTAATCTTATTGGGAAACCTTATGGCAATGATTTAAAAGAAAGAAAAATCACATTACCTCTTATTCATGCACTTAATAATGCTGATAAAAAAACTTCTAAAGAGATTATTTCATTGATAAAAAGGGGTAAGTTGGAGAATAAAGATATCATTTCCATCATGGAATTTGTAAGGAACCATCATGGTATAGATTATGCTCAATTAAAATCTGAAGAATTAATCGCAGAAGCTTTATCGATCTTAGATCAATTTGAAGAATCTCCATATAAACAAGCTCTTAAAACATTTGCCAGATTTGTTATAGAACGTAAATCTTAAATATTAAAAATCATTGGGTTTTAATACTACTTTATACTGTTGATCTGGTTTTTGAGAAGCTATATCCATAATAGTAGAGATAAGCGCTTTACTTCCTATTTTATTCTCAAAATTGATACTACTTATTACTCTTTCCTGATGCTTGCCTTTTGGGTATATCCAATTCATAGCCTCCTTCCCTTTCTGAAATAGCAATTCATGTTGCTTCTTTTTAGCAGAGACTATCTTTTTTCTAATAATATCAATTTGTTTTTCAATGGCATGTTCAGCAGCTGCTACACTGCCAATAAGATTCTTATCAATTCCTTCAACAAATTGATTTAGCTTTTTGATATGCTCTGCGATACCATTTTGAATAGAATCAAATAATATAGATTCTTCTTCATCCGAAAAAAATCTTGTCATAATTGCAAATTCTATATCATTCCAGTTTTTCATAAAAAATGGAAGATCAAGAGAATTTTTGTCTAAATATCGTTCTATCGAAGGAGTAACACAACATACACTATGACGTGGCAAAATAGCAGATCGCTCTATTCCAAATTCCTGATAAACTGGATCTAATTGGGCCATATAACCCGCTTCTCCTGGGCCAACAATTGTGGCTATAACTGGTAGAATTGCATCTTGTACAATTGGCCTTAATAATACAGAAGGAGAACATGAATCTTGATGAATAAAAAGATAATTCTGCAATTCATCTATAGTTAAACATATATCACCAATAACGACTTCATTTTTCGATTCATTTGGCATATGAATCTTCATGCGATTATTGTGTTTATGGAAAAATACATTTATCTCCGAAGCATTGGCTTGCGCATCAATTCCATATTCTTTTAAAACAGCATTTTGATGCTCTACAATTGTTTTTAGATGTCCAGGATGCTTGCATTCATGAGAAATAATATCAGCATAAATCCCGGTTTTTCTAGCTTCAGAAGCAGAGAAAAACAATATTCCATAATGCCCTAATCGATTTTGCATAAAAGATACAAATGCAGATGTCCAACCCATACCACTTGTATATATAGATCGCAACTCTTGCATTAATTCATCTTTATATAATGAATCTGGTAATGTTTGGGCTATCTGTTCAAGAATTTCATCAACACTATCATCAATGTATAAATCAGCTACAGCTTGTTGATTATTAGATAATATATGATGAGAAATTGCTATATCTTGAATACTATGATCAGCTTGTACAATACTTATAGATCCAGCTTCCAGAGCATCATGATCATTATCTTCAATCCAAAACATAGGAATAATCTTGCATGCATCTTCGGAATACTGATTAGCTGCAGAGATTGCTGAACATGCTTTAAGAATTGAATACAAAGGACCACCTAAAAAGCCGACTTGTTGTCCGGTAATGATAAAGCCTGCTTTTTTCTGCTCTAATAATAACAAATTATGCTGCTGAAGTTCTGTTAACTCAACATGATGCATTGTTTTACGAATAATTTCTACCGTATAATCAGCATAATGTTGCTTATTGATAATTGCATTCCGCCAGTTAATATCATCTAGTTTTTTATTAGATGAATACACTCGAGAAGCAATATCAGAATTAGAGCATAATTCAGAAAAGATTTTACTAAAACCAGGAATATCAGAATATGAAAGCATAAAAAACCTAATTACAATGGCTGATCTAAATATTGATTAAGAGCTGAAGACTTCTCAGCTTGATCATTATGAGAAAAATGCATCATATTCTCTATATATTTGGCAAGAATATCAAACTCTATATTTACTGTCATCTGAACTTTCAATAATCCAATTGTAGTATTGGAAAGCGTATGAGGAATAATAGCAGACATAAAACTATTATTGTGAACTCTAGCTACTGTTAAACTAACTCCATTGATACACACCGAACCTACTGGAACAATATACTTTTGATATTGGGCTGGAAATTCTATCCATAATTGCCAACCACCACCATCAACAATAGAGATATTTGCAACTTTGGCAATGCAATCTACATGTCCTTGTACTATATGCCCGCCTAGTCTTCCACCTACTTTCATAGCCCTTTCAAGATTGACACTATCGCCTGCCTTTAAGGAGCCCAATGTTGTTTTTAATAATGTTTCTTGAACACTATCAACTTCAAAATCATGAGAAGTACATTTTACAACAGTTTGGCATGCACCATTCACAGAAATAGAATCATCAACAGAAATATCTTGAAGAACTTTTTGTGCTTTTATTCTTATACGACGTGAAGTGCCTCGTATTTCAGTACTAATAATTGTACCTGTTTCTTCGATAAGGCCTGTAAACATAAATATAATCTTCTTTAATTATTAAATGTTGGACTGTAAAAATCTAACTTTTACCTATCAATTGCTAACATTCATCTATCGAATTTTAGTTAAGGTATTTGCATTCTAATTCCACAATACATAGTTCTATTATCTAAAGGACCCCACACAAGTGATGCATCAAAATATTCACTTTGGGGATTCATACCATCTATAACAACCTCAGATTGCAAAGTATTTGTGATATTTTCAACTCCTGCATACACATCAAATGTGGATGATTTATAGGTACACTGAATAGAAAATCTACTAAAAGCTGGATAAGAATCTGAAAATCTTAGATAATCCGGATTATCTTTAGTTGAAGAAATACGTCCTGAACTATTCCAAACTGCTGTAAAATCAATTTGAAAAGCATTATCAAATACATTTTGAGAGAATGTAGATAATACCCTATGTGGACTAAGCATTGCTTTTCTTTGTTGTTTGGCATTTGTTGTTAACCACACATCATTATAACGCCATGCTAATGTAATAGAAGAGTATTGCCAAGGACTACATTCAATTTGAAGCATCGCACTATTTGCATAAGACATACTATCATTCACCACAGCAATAATTCTTGAACTTCGGTCAAAATCCGTAATTACTTGATTAGAAAATTGAGTTCTATATACTTCTGCATCAAATGTAATAGGCATTGTAAATAAGGATGTAGTATATGTAATAGAACCGCCATAATTCCAAGCTTTCTCTGGACTTAGCACTGAATCTATGACAACGATTCTATTACTCACAAAAGCGGAAAGATTATCTGTTATTGGATTAGAAACTCGCATACCTGAGCCAGCAGAAGCACGCAATTGAAGTTTTTCATCTATACTATATTTTGCATGGATACGAGGTGTAATAATCATTCCATAAAGATTATGAAAATCTGCTCTTAATCCAGTAACCAAACTAAATGAAGAATGAGAACTAAATGTATTTTCTGCAAATACACCTGGTACATATTCTGTTCTCAATCTATCTGAATTCATAAATTGTTCGGTATAATTATCATACAAAAAACTAATACCATAACGCAAAGTATGATCATCAAAATCTTGGACAGCTATTCCTTTAACAATAAAACTTTGTTCATCTCCATTATATTTTTTTTGTCCTATTGTAGATAGCATAGAATGAACAGATCCAGAGATTTGAAAAGCAATAGACTTTGCAAATGAATAATCTAATTCCATAAATCCAATCTTAGAGAAAAATTCCCCTCTTTGTGTAGAAGTTTCGGACATAAATAATGGGTCTGAATTATGTACAGCATGAGAATGTTGGCCTGTCATACCACCTTTATAATTATCTAATAATCCCTTAACAAACAGTTGAAACTCTGTATTTGCAGTGCTATGTTCAATTTTACAAGCAATATTTCCCTGTTTAAACAATGGCATATCAATATAACCATCTTGATTTCCATCTATTTCATGATTAAATATTCTGCCATGAGTCATTAATAAAAAATCCCATCCTTTTGCAATTTCTGAAGCAGAAGCAATATTAAGTTCATAGCGTTGCATTTGATTTATATAAGCATTAACAAATAAGGAAGGACTATTAAAAGGCTTTATATATTCAATATTTATTTGTCCTGCTATGCCTTCATATCCATTCAAAACAGATGCGGCACCTTTAGATATACTTATTGACTCCAAAAAAGCACCTGGTACATAATCCATTGCAAAGGGCAAAGCCAGACCCCTAAACCCTGGTACTGCTTCCTGTAATTGCTGGGTATACATACCTCGTAAACCCAATAATTGAATATACTTAGAACCTGTAGCTGCATCACTATACGATATTTCTACAGAAGGGCTTCTTTCGAAAGATTCCGCTAAAGAACAGCAAGCAGATTCTCTTAATTTTGATGATGAAATTCTTTCGGTCCTAATTTCTGCTTTGGTAATTGTTGATAATGATTTATCCTCTACGATGATATTGTCAAGTACTAGATCTTGCTTTAATAATACTTGAAAAATACCTGAATCTTTAGCAATGAGTACAGTATCTTTTTTATATCCAATTAAAGATACGATAAGCAATGAATCATTTTCTTTCTTTTTAAGACTAATCATTCCGTCTTTATCACTAATCATACCTTTAGTAGAACCAATCCAATAAGCAGAAGCATTCGGCAATGGTTTTTGTCCATTATCTATATCAAGAACATATACGACTATTGTTTGTGCATATACATTCATACAATGAAGTATAGCTCCTAACACTATACTTATAATCATTCTGGATGTACGATTATTACTTAAACTTTTCATGAAATTCATCCTTATATGTGAAGAAAAACCTGCATAACATGGCAGATAAAACTATCCCTATACAAAAGGTGAATTGCAGTTAAATGAGGAGCACACACAATAATGATTGTGTTCGTAAAAGAGGAGGAAGAATTTTGGGTAAGTGATTAAGATCACTTAAATATTTTGAGTTTATATTCGGATATGTAGATATAAAAGAAGAATATAACAAAGTACAATAAGTAGTGATTTCTCTTAATTCATTAAATTTATGTGTTAACACAGAAACAGAATCAGATTTCAGAAATAAAGTAAGGTTGGAACAGCAATCTATGCTAGAAATAGATAATTGTGATTCTGAATGATCGTCACAACAAGAGTCAGCAAAGCTATTATACAAAGAATAAGATTCAGGTTCGCCACAACAATAATGAATTACTATGGGTACATGGCTTATTCCAGCAAGCACACCGAATAAAAGAACCGATATTATGAGTTTTTTAAGCACTATCATTCTTCTGGATTAGTATCTTCAGATTCTTGTTCTTGCTTGTGATATTGCCCACGAGATTGATATTCAGAAACACGTTTATCACGTCGGGATTTTGCCAAAGCTCTTAAATCAACAACCCTATCAGCTTCATCAACAATTTCTGTACCTAACATAGTTTCTAGAACATCTTCCATTGTAATCAATCCCTCTATTCCCCCATATTCATCAACCACTACAAAAAGATGTTGCCTACGTTGTAAAAATTGTTCTAAGGTTTTTTCTAAAGATGCATTATCAGGAATATAATATACCTCACGAACTAATTTATCTAATGTTCTACTTCTGCGTCCGTCCAAAGCAGCCCTTAAAACATCTTTTGTTAAAGCATATCCAATAACACCATCTATAGAATCACCTTCCCATACAGGAAATCTAGAATACATTAATAATTCTGGCATCAAAGCAACTTCTGCAACTGTTTTATCAGATCTGCAACTAAAGACTACAGATCTTGGTGTCATAATATCTGCTACTCGAATTTCACTGAAATTCATTATGCTTTTAAAAATTCTATATTCACCATCATCTAAAGTTCCTTCTTCACGTGCGGTGTCTACCAATGCATCAAATTCTTCTCTTTGCTCTGAACCAGAAGGTGGCGGATTAAGAATTTCAGCAAATCGTACAATCAATAAAGTTACAGGAAACAATAAAGCGCTTAAGATTTTAACAATATAAAAAGTGAAGCCAGTAAGCTTTTCGGCTGATCTTTCTCCTATAGCTGATCCAATTGTCTTTAATAGGATAACTAGCATTAAAGCAAAAAATAAAGAAGAAATCTCAGAAAGAAATGGAATCGATGTTTTGCTTGTGATAGCAAAAATCAATGAACCTATTCCCAGTAATAAAAAAGCATCTGTGATAAGCAAAGTCATCCTAACAGTTGCAGACTTTGTAGACCTTAAAGAAATTAAATATTTGGCCCTTTCTGGCTTAATAGATTCATATGCATCTAAAAAAGCAGGTGATAATTCAGATAATGAAGACCTTATCAAGGCATTAATCATTATGAAAACGAATAATAGAATAAGAATTGCTATTGATAATAGCATAAAGTTTAAACCTATGAAACAATGAAGCATTCTTTATTATTTCAATCAGTTCCAATTGTGAATAATATTGCAGTAAAACACTATATATGTTACTCTAAAGCAAATCTAATAAAAAAGCAATCTACTTGCTTTACTTTCTTTGATAACGCTTAAATCAGCACGTAATTTCAAATTTTTATAAATTATGTTTGGATTTTCACAAAATTACCATAGTTTTGCGTTCCGCTTTTGGAGCGGGCTCGTAGCTCAGTTGGGAGAGCGCTTGAATGGCATTCACGAGGTCAGGGGTTCGATTCCCCTCGAGTCCACACTAAATTGCACATAACTTTTGTCCGGGATCGTAGCTCAGCTGGTTAGAGCGCTGCCCTGTCAAGGCAGAGGTCGCGAGTTCGAGCCTCGTCGGTCCCGCAAACAAACCTGCTTCTTTTTACAAGATGCAGGTTTTTTTATTTATAATACATTCTGAACGAAATATAACTAAGATTACTTCATAGAGATTTTTTATACAATTACTTCGATTGTGCATACCCATTTGATTGATTTTCTTAATTTGTGTACATATATTTAAAGACATTTTACATCTGGATTGATAATGATAGTACCTTTTATTGCATCAGGCAAAAGATTTTTACTAATAGCAGCATTCTTTTTTGCTTATAGTTCAAGTCTTTTATTTGCTCAACCATTTGAACAAAGCCGCAAAATTGATGGTTTAAGAAATAAGGATATGCAGTATATAGCTTTACATCAATGTACTGTTATTACAGAACCCGGAAAGATTCTTCAGAATGCAACTATTATTATTCGTAATAGAAAAATCGAGTCGGTTGGCATCGGAATTCCAATTCCTAGCGGAGCAACAATCAAGAACATGAAGGGAGCATGGGTATACCCTGGATTTATAGAATCATATTCTAATGCAGGAATGAATGCAGCTCCATCAAAAAGAAATAATGAAGACGAAGATGAATTAGAAAAGCCAGGATCATTAAATCATGGAGCTTTTTATTGGAATGAAGCTATAAAACCAGAGTTCAGGGCAGCTTCTTTTGTCGGGATAGATGATAAAACAGCAACAGAAATGCATAAAAATGGATTTACAATGGCACATGTAAATTCCATGGACGGCATAATGCGCGGAAGCTCTGCGATAGTACTTGCTAAAAGTGGAGCCGCATCTGATATTATCGTAAAATCTGATATTAGCCAATGGCTATCATTTAGAAAAGGTAATTCTAGAAATGCTTATCCTAGTTCTTTGATGGGTAGCATTGCATTAATAAGACAAGCCTTTTATGATGCTCAATGGTATGGTCAAACAAAGAAACAAGGCATCGAAATCAACCTTTCTTTAGAATCTTTGGCTAATGTTCTTAACAAAAAAACACCAATTGTATTTGAAGCCGGTAATGAGCACGGAATGATACGAGCATCAAAGATTGCAAATGAATTTGGATTGCAATGTATATATTATGGAAGCGGCAAAGAATATCGTAGACTCAGTTCAATTCAAACCGTAAAACCAACTATCATTTTACCAATAAATTTCCCTGCAGTTCCAGATGTTAGCACTTTGCAAAATGCAGCTGCTGTTTCTTTATCTGATTTAAAAGCATGGGATGCTGCACCAGCAAATCCCGCATTATTGGATTCAGTGTCTATACCATTTTGTTTAACTGCTCATGGATTAAAAGATAAATCATCATTTTTAAAGAATATTCGCAAAGCTATTACATATGGATTGAAAAGCGAATCTGCTTTAGCTGCTTTAACAACTATCCCAGCAAAACTTTGGGGAATTCAGGACATTGCTGGTACAATTAGTCCAGGAAAAATGGCTAATCTTATTATAGCTGATGACAATATTTTTGAAAAAGGGACAATTCGCTCTGTATATACAGCCGGCGAAGAAGATATTATTAATCCATTTATTGACAATGATATACGTGGTTATTGGAGGCTTATTGCCGAATCTATGCCTGTAATAAAATGCACAATTAATGGAAAAGCCGAATCACCAGATTGCTCTGCAAGCAAAGATTCTTTAAAGATATCTGTCAAATTCTCTAATTCTGGTAAAAATGTTCAGTTTAGTTTTAATGGCGACTCACTTCATATCCCTGGCCTTATACGTTTCAGCGGCATTATGGATTCATTAAATGCTCGTGGAACTGCATTATTACCTACAGGCAGAGAAATTGGTTGGACAGCCGTAAGAGATAGTGCTGTTTTAGATAAAAAATCAGAAGAAAAAGACAAAGAACAATTAAAGCCGTCTTTTCCAATTATGAGTCCAGATGAACCATTTGGCTTTTTAGTAAAACCCCAACAAAAAACAGTATTATTTAGAAATGCTACCATTTGGACTGCTGCAAAAGATGGAATTTTAAAAAATTGTGATATCCTGATTAGCGAAGGAAAAATTGTTAACATAGGTAAAGATTTACCACAAAAAGCAGATACAATTATTGATGCTACAGATAAACATATTTCTCCTGGCATCATTGATGAACATTCTCATATTGCTATAGAATCAGGTGTGAATGAAGGAACTCATGCAATTACCGCGGAAGTTCGAATCGGGGATGTTTTACAACCAGATGATATAAATATTTATCGTCAATTAGCCGGCGGTGTTACTGCAAGCCATCTATTACATGGTTCTGCAAATCCAATTGGTGGACAACTTCAATTGATAAAATTACGTTGGGGAGAAGATGCAGATAATTTAAAGATGAATTTTCCTGGTACAATTAAATTTGCTTTGGGTGAAAACGTTAAACAAGCCAATTGGGGCGATAGATTCTCTTCCCGTTATCCTCAAACCCGTATGGGTGTAGAAGAAATTATGCGTGATGGCTTTAGAGCAGCCCTGGAATATGAAAAATCATGGAGTGATTTTAATGCAAATCCAGGTGTAAAAATTGCCCCTCGAAAAGACATACAATTAGAAACTTTGCTAGAAATCATTCGTTCTAAACGTTTCATTCATTGTCATTCTTATGTTCAAAGCGAAATTCTTATGCTCATAAGATTAGCAGAGGAATTCACATTTAAAGTAAATACCTTTACGCACATTTTAGAAGGGTATAAAGTAGCAAAGGAAATGTCTGAACATGGAGTTGGCGGTTCTAGCTTTGCAGATTGGTGGGCTTATAAATTTGAAGTTTTTGATGCTATTCCTCAAAATTCAGGGATTATGCATGAACAAGGTGTTACTGTTGCAATCAATTCTGATGATGCAGAAATGGCCAGAAGATTAAATCAAGAAGCTGGAAAATCTGTTAAATATGGGAATGTACCAGAAGAAGAAGCAATTAAATTTGTAACATTAAATCCGGCAAAGCTTCTTAAAGTTGATAATTCAATCGGCTCTCTAGAAATTGGTAAAGATGCCGATTTAGTTGTGTGGAGCGCAAATCCTTTGTCTAATTTTTCTAAACCGGAACAAACATATATTGATGGAAAATGTTATTTCGACAGAAAAACTGATGAACTCTTAAGAAAAAGAGATGCAGCAATGAGAGCTGCACTTGAACAAAAAGCTATTGAATTTGCAAATAATGGTGAAACTACTCGTATTAAAACAGGTTCTAAAAAACACCTTTATGATTGCGAAGATATTTTTGATGAGATTGCTGGTTCTGAAGACTAAAATAAATGAGATAATTGAGAGACCGTTCTGAATCTAGTATTCGAACGGTTTTTTTATTTTAGCCACAATTTCAGGGGAACATAATGAAAGCAATTACTATATATCCTGCATTAAAGCTAATGATTGCCATTATCTTTGGTATCGCAATGTGCTTTGCCGGAAAATATAGCATTCACTCTACTGCTTTTTTGGTATTTAGCATCATTTTTATAGTAATCGGAATTCATAGGTTATCAAGAAATTATAGTTATTGGCTATCTGCAATATTTTTGGGGATGTGGATCGGACAAAGATCCAATGAAATTGAAATCCATTCTCAAAGAAAAATTATTCCAAGGATGGATGCCACTATCAAGGGTGAAATTGTATCTATTGTCCAAAAAGACAGTCTTTATGCTATCTATATTATAAAAGGATGGATAGATACCAAGCAATTACCTAGGATGGAATCTTGCAGAATTCTTTTAACAATTGGGGAAGCAAAACAATCTAAAAACCTTTCTGTTGGATCGATTATATGGAGTACTGCCAACGTTTCTTTGCCAGAACCAACTCTATTACCTGGACTATTTAATCAAGCTGCATATTGCAAAGCACTTGACATTCAATTTTGCGCATTCGCAAAATCAAAGAATACAGTGATTTTAGAGAGAAAGAATACCTTCTATTCTTATGCTTACTCTAGCTCACAATATATGCAGTCAATAATTGAATCAATATATCCAAAATCAACAGAACACATAGTTATAGGTTTATTATTAGGAGAAACCAAAGGAATAAGCCAAGAGATAAAAAAAGCATATACTATGGCAGGAACAGCTCATATATTATCAGTTAGTGGTTTTCATACAGGTATCATTGCATTTGGATTAACACTAGTTTTAGGATTTATTTATACAGGATGGATAAGATTAACTGTCTTTACTGTATGTCTTTCAATATTTTTATTGATTACAGGGATGGATCCGCCAGCGATTAGAGCAGGCATTATGTCTTTTATTTCTATGTCAATTCAATTATCAGGCAGAAAACAATATCCTATAAATATACTAAGTGCTGTGATTATAATAATGTTAATATCAGACCCATCACTACTATACTCTGCAGGCTTTTTTATGTCGATTTGTGCAATGATTGGCTTATTAATTTTTTCTCCATTAATTAAAAAACAGTTCATAGCACTTGGCCTACAAAAAATGTTACCACAATGGCTTATAGATTCAATTTCTGTCTCTTTTTCTGCATCTATTATAATGGCACCAATCATTGGCTTTTATTTTGACACGATTTCTTTAATTAGTCCAATCGCAAATATCTTCTTATTACCTGGGATAAGTTTGGCGATGATTTGGAGCATTTTTGCTATTGTATTGTACCCCATAAATCATGGAATTTCTCTATTATTTGTATTACCCTCACATTATGCATTGAATACTATCAATTCTATTCATCTATGGATTGCAGAAAGTTCATGGATTGAATTTCGTTCTCATTATGCATGGATATATGGAATAGCAATATGTTCGATAAGCATCTATATATGTAACTGTAAGAATAAAACAGTTTTTTTCTTAAGGATTATAAGTTCAATTATTGTTTTTTGGGGAATCCACTCATTTATACAAATACAAGAAATTCAGGATAAGGACAAAATTTCACATACAATCTCATTGTATTCTGGAAGAAAGACGATTGGATTATTTACTCAATCAAGCTCTAATCAGCAGATAACATTTTTACTGTTTGACAGAAAAGCACATCAGTATTCGACTGCAGATAATACCATCCTCAATTTTATGCACAAGAATAGTCCAAAAAAAATTTCACTTTATCTTGCTGGAAGATGTTCTATTATGACAGCTAAATCGATACAAAAAAAAGAACGTAATTCATCTTTGGTATATAAAGAAGTAAAGCCTACAGTATTCTATAAATATGTAGGCTTACTAATAAAAAACACAAACAAGGCTAAGCATTTTGTTCAGATTATTGACATTCCCGACTATTGAAACAATTCTGGAAACAACATTTCTTCGATGATTTCACACCAAATATGTCCAATCATAATATGTGATTCTTGAATACGAGCAGTAACAGAACTAGGAACAATTACTGCATCTTCGCAATCATCAATTAAAGAACCACCAGTTCCGCCTAATAAACCAATAGAATACACACCTTGTTTTTTTGCTTGAATAATAGCCCTTTTTACATTTTCAGAATTTCCACTAGTAGAAATACCAATTAATACATCACCAGGCCGACCATAAGCTTCGACGCATCGCGCAAATACATTTTCAAATCCAATATCATTACCTCCAGCAGTCATAATAGATGGGTCTACAGTTAATGCAATTGCAGGAATAGCTGCTCTATTGATATGACCTCTTAATCTAATAACAAGCTCTGCAGCTAAATGTTGAGAATCTGCGGCACTTCCACCATTGCCGCAAAACAATATTTTACCCCCATTCTTACATCTATCAGCCAAAAGCAGTCCTATTCTCTCTATTTCTTGCTTTTGATGCACCAATAACAATTCTTTTGTAGCAATAGAATCTTTTACTACTTGTTCAATTAAACCTGAAAAATGCATAAAACAATCTCTTTAGTTAAATATGAAAGAAGATGCGAATACAATAATATCAACAAAAGTACGATATCTGCAAAGTATTCAATATCTGCATTACACTGCAAAATCAAATAAATATTGTTAGATGATAAAATCTTTTGAAGTGACTATGCAGATTGTGTAAATTAAAAATATATTTAAGTAAAAATCAGATTATTTGATAAGCATGTTAAAATCAACAGTAACAGTAAAAAACAGAGCTGGACTACATACAAGGCCAGCTGCAGTACTTGTAAAGCTTGCTGCAAAATATAAATCAGAAATTTTTCTTGACAGAGATGGCTTTTCAATAAATGCTAAAAGCATTATTGGAGTTATGACATTAGCAGCAGAGCTTGGTTGCAAATTGGAAATTACTTGTGATGGGCCGGATGAAGCAAAGGCAATGGAAGAAATTGTCCTTTTCTTCAACTCTGGTTTTGGAGAATTATAATTAGATTTTTCTTTTTAATCTTTTAACTATTTCATAGAATTACAATGAAATTTTCAGTCTCACTGGGCGATTTTCAAAAGGCAATACTTCGCGTTTTACCTGCAATTCCCCCAAAATCAACATTACCTGTATTAGAGCATATTCATTGCACATTGATCAACAATTCATTGTCAATGATTGCCTCAGATCAAGAAATGACGATATCAACTTCTCTTGAATGCCATGCAGAATCTGAAGGTTCGGTACTTATACCAGCAAGAAAGCTTAATGAGTTGATTAAGTCTTTAGGATCTGAAGGTACTGTAGAGATTGACATATCCCCAAATCTTGATTTGACCTTTACTACTTCAGCAGGCAAGTTTACAATGAAAGGCATGGATAGCAATGATTATCCAATGCAACCTGTTTTCCCTGAAGGAGAATCAGCGCTCTTTACTTCAACTGATATCATGAAAATTGCTAATAAAGCAATGTTTGCAGTTTCAGATGATGAATATCGTCCAGCAATGACAGGAGTGCTGTTTCAATTTAGAGGCAATCGTGTATTAGGTGTTGCTACAGATAGTTATAGATTAGCTCGAGTAACAATTAATGCTTCTAATTTACCTGAGGATTTAGATGTGATTATCCCATCTAGAGCTATGGAAATTCTTAGAAAAGTTGATTCCGATGTATTAATGAGTGTTACAAGAACTCATGCAAGATTTTCTTTGAATAATACAACAATTATTACAAGAATCATCGATGAACGTTTTCCTCCTTATGAAAATGTAATCCCTGCTGACAATGATAAAACTGCAATTGTTAATCAAAGAGAATTAGTAAATGTTATTAGAAGAGTAGCTTTATTTACTTCTTCCTCAAGCCGCCAAATTAAAATTTCATTAGAGCCCAATATTCTCCATATTCACGGAGAAGATGATGAATCTGGAAGTATTGCTGATGAATCTATTGCTTGCGAATTTTATGGTGCGGAACATTTTGAAATAGGATTTAATCATAAATATCTTGAAGAAGCATTACAGCAATTAGCTATTGATGGAAATACGATGATTCGATTTTCATTTTCTTCAGCAAATAGGGCTACATTGATTGAACCAGAGCCTGGTAATAATGAATTATTAATCCTTGTTATGCCTGTGCGATTGAATTAAAAAGTAAAAAGGCTAAGAATTAAATTTCTTAGCCTTTTTTTAAAAATCAAGCGGTATAGTTGTTTCTTGGTTCTTCCTGTTTTTTTCCTGTTCAATAATCAATCTAACTGCTGGCTTTATAGAAAGTGGTTCTAAATTATGCATTGAGATCACTTTTGCCAATACAGAAATTCTTGATTCTAAAGGAACTAAAGAATTTAGAACAATATAGTTATCCTGTTTCATACGGCAATCACCACTTCTAAAATTACCCTTCTCCCTGCGAACTGTATAATTCAACAAAGAAGCAATGGATAGCAATTCCTCTAAAATACTTTGAAGTTTCACTTTGATACAGTTAATACATAAATGTGTAGATAATTACTTGGCTTTTAGCGGCTGCCACGCTAAGAAAAGTAAAGCTGTAATATAAGAGAGAAAAGTTAAGAAACCTGCTGCTGTTAACCTTGGATCAAATCTCTCGCGAAATACAATCAATAATTTATCAGCTTGCAATAAACTAACAAAATCTATTGTATTGGTTAAATATACAAGCTTTGCATCTAGATACATTTGATAAAATTCTATAGGGCTACATAAAAAGAATAATACCAAAGCCATAAAGAGCCATCCAGATTTCTTTAGCTGCGAACTTTGTAAAACAACGATTCCTAAAGCACATATAAATGAAACGATATAGCCAATAATAGTATAATAGGAAGTAATACCCATTAAACGAATAGAATAATTAATTTGCTGAATATTCAAAAAAGGCTTTAATTCAAGTGTGCCCGGAATAAATAAGTCAAATGCAATAGCATTCCTTATAATTCCTCCACCGAACCACATAGATACTGCAAAAAAGAAGACAGCCAAGAAGGCTTTTAAAACATTGGTGTTTTTCATAGTGTCTCAAAGATATACATTTTCTAAAACTATTTTAAGGATTTAGTCTTAGTTTTTTTCCACATTTTTACTTTTGTATACATACTAAACTTATCTTTCAATAAAATACATATATACAGCTTTATCTGTATGATTAACAATGATTTACAACATTTAATAATACTATAACTACAATGAACATTTTTACATCTTATTTCTTGCAAGTATTTGAAAAGCTTGGCCATATGGATTTTTTTTCTTTTATTGCAAATTCAAAAAAGCCTATTTCAGGTTTTTTTAAACAAAAAATATCTACAACAGATATTTGGTTTTGTACTTTGAAAACTGAACTTGCATGTTTTCTGTTCTTCTTTTCATTATTCCTCATTTCATGTGGTAATAATCAAAAGAATGAACCAAGCAATACATTGACTTATAATGAGTCACAGGGTTTAAGTACTCTAGATCCAGCTTTGGCAGGAGTTTCTGCTCCTATACAAATTGGCGGACAAATTTTTAGTGGCTTAGTTGATTTAGACTCCAATCATGTGATTCAGCCTTGTTTAGCTAAAAGCTGGCAGGTTGATTCAAGTGGAAAAGAGTGGATATTTACACTAAGATCTAATGTTTGTTTTCATAGAGACACTTGTTTTGGAAACACATCTAACAAGCGCTTTGTAAAGGCGCAAGATGTAAAATATAGTTTTGAGAGAATTTGTGATGCACGTGTAAAGACATCTGGTTTTTGGATTTTCAGAAATCGTCTTTTAGGTGCTGATGAATTTAATGAAGCTACCAAAACAGGTATTACACCTAAAGAAGGAATTAAGGGCATCATTGTTCTTAATGATTCTATGGTTAAGATAATACTTAACAAGCCCTTTGCTCCATTTCTCTCTTTGCTTACCATGTCTTATTGCCAGATTGTTCCTAAAGAAGCTGTAGAGTATTATGGCCAATCATTTGGAATTCATCCAATTGGTACAGGACCTTTCATCTTTAAGTCATGGAAATCAGACCAACAATTAGTATTAGCTCGAAATCCGGATTATTTTCGATTTGACATAAAAGGTAATAGGCTTCCATATGTGGATAGCATTATTATACGTTTTATAAAAGACACAAAAACTGAATTTTTGGAATATGAACAAGGTAAACTTGATTTAGTATTATCATTAGATCCCGTTTTTATGTCTAAAGTTATAGGTGAAAATGATTCTTTATTGCCAACATATGCAGACCATCATCTGATTCGAGAAGAATCTGAAGACATTGTATATTGTGGAATAATGTTAGATAGCGCTGCTAACTCTGAAACAAGCACTTATCCTTTATGGAAAAGTAAACTGTTGCGTCAAGCTTTAAATTATGCTATAGATCGCAAAGCGATTTGTAAATATATTTTAAAGGGCAAGGGAGTTCCTGCGGAACATGGACCATTGTCACCATCTATGCCGGGATTCTCTAGAGAAGTGAAAGGATATTCATATAATCCTCAAAAAGCACGAGCCTTATTAGCCGAAGCAGGTTATCCAGATGGTAAAAATTTACCAACGATTATGCTGCAATCAGGTAATAATGCAACAACTATTCAAACCGCAGAAGCCTTGCAGCAGCAATGGCAAAAACTTGGAATAAAGGTATCTTTAAGACAAGTTAATTTCGCAGAGCATTCTTCGATGATGCATGGTGGTAAATTGGGTTTTTGGCGTGGCAATTGGATAACTGATTATCCTGATCCTGAAAATGTACTTGCACTTTTTTACTCTCCACTGGCCTCACCCAAAGGCCTTAATGATACTAGAATTCATTCTAGGATTATGGATTCATTATACGAACAAGCTTTATGGCCTGGACATTCAGTTCAAAAAAGATATGCTATGTATAATGAAATGGAGCGAATCGTAATTGAAGAAGCTCCTTGGGTGTTTTTATATTATACCGTTAATTACCGATTAGCACAACCTTCCGTTATCGGACTCCGCCCGGAAGTGTTTGGTAGACTTCTCTTTGAGAATGTTCGGATCAAACGCGCTAATTGAAGCTTCCGCTATCGGCTCTATGACTCGCCGCCCGGAAGAACGTCAGACCGACTCACAGGTCTGGCACCACACAATACCAGATAAGGTTTTTTATTAACAATCGAGGTGATTATGCAAAAGAACATACCCCTCTTACCTTACTGGCTCTGCTTGGTTCTCTTCGTGATTGCTTTAGCTTTGCCAAACTCCAGCACATTTGCTGCCCGTAAACATTCGTCTAAGCGCCATACTACTAAACGTGCTTCTTTTAAATCAAAAAAGCACAGATTCAAACTTATCAAATCCATCACGCATTGTGATCGTATCGCTGGCAAACGTTTAGCCTTTGAAATGCTCAACAATTCAGGTGATTTATCAAGATTAGCCGGCTTAAAACCGGATACAGAACTAACCCCGACAACAGACATGGCCACGAATACTGGCTCTATTGCCGAGGCTTCCTCTCAGCAATTATCAGATAATGATCCTAATGTTGATGAACAATCAGAGAATCAAACCGAACTAGCAGAACAAGAATCTATTGAAGAAGGCGAAGAAATTTCTGAGCTAGAACAAGAAGATGATGTTCAGGTTGATATCGATGCTTTTAAATCACTTTGGCTTACATATATAGATGATGATCCTAGTGACCACAGCTCTAAAGAAATAACAGATTGTGGTATTGCTAGAAAATTTATAATGAATGAAATCATGAATTGGGTTGGTACTACATATGTTTTTGGTGGTACTTCTCGTTCAGGAATTGATTGTTCTGCATTTACACGCGCAGTGTATGCCGGTGCAGGTAATTTTACATTACCACGTACAGCAGCTACGCAATGGAATATAGGACGTCCAATTCGCAATAGATCAGAAATGAAATTTGGCGATTTGGTGTTTTTCCATACTCGTAAAGAAGTATATGTATCTCATGTAGGTATATATCTTGGCGACAATCTTTTTGCCCATGCAAGTTCACGTTATGGTGTTACAGTTTCTTCTTTAGAAAGCACTTATTATGATGCTCGTCTTATTGGTGTTAGAAGAATTGAAAACAGAGACATAGCTCAATTAGCTACTGGAAATGCAAAAAGTTATTCCTATTAATTGAAATCAATAAAAAAAGCGAATCAAATACTCTTGATTCGCTTTTTTTATGCATATACACATATACATTTATTCAGTATTTGCGTTTTTATCTCTTAAGATCATTTGTTTTCTAAATACTGCTAAAGCAGCAGAAATTCGTCTTCCACTTGGGACCCTGCTATTATTACATACATTCTCTCCACATACAACCATCATAGATGAACCTCCACCATCAAGATTCATAGCATCATGGGCACCTAGTTTTTTCATAATGGACGCCATCTGAGCAAGGTTTGCTCCCCTACCCTTCCCTGATGGATCTACCATAACAATATAATTTTTAGTTCTTTTAACATTTGTCCCAATTGCAGTCCTTGGCAAATTATGGCTAACAAATCTTACATTTCTTGAACCCTCATACTCGGCTTCATGCTTAGGTGAGCCATTTGTAACTAATCGAGGTGTACCGCACACGGCTTGCATATATGGCACTGTATCTTTTAAACCAGTAGAGAATTTTATAAATAATGTGTCGCCAGCAGCTGGAATACTGTCTGGATTGAAATTCTTTCCAAAAGATATAACAGCACCTCTTAAAGGCATACCTACAGTTCCTGTGTCAACAGCATTTACTAGGCAGGGTACTTCTTTATTTACTGCAGGAGTTCTTAAATAACGAATCTGAACCTTAACTCGTGGATATTCAATATTAGACTGTCTTTTTGCTTCTGTTAATTCTGCCTTTAATTGTTCGATATCTAATTCTTCCTCTGTTGAATCATCTGGATTAGCTGGTTTATTGTCTAAAAAATCTTGAGCTGCTTTGTCAATTGCCATATTTGGAACAAAAGGAATCTCTGAACCAGCATAAGTATTATACACTGAAATGCCATTAGAATCTAAACGTTCATTTACATATGATACGTCCCACTTCGTTCCATGTTCATTTCTTATAACACCAGATAATTCGAATCTATCGATATACATTCTATTTTTATTGTCAAAAAAGGCACTTGTCCAATTTTTAAAATTACTCATCTGAACAACTTCGCCATTAGTAACTAATGGCCCAATAGCTGTATTTCTATATGCACGCCAAAAATTCGCATTTACTGCCGTTAACAAACTATCTCTTACGGTTGAATCTATCCTCATGAACATATCACCAATACGTTCAAGACCATCATTTTTATTCAAACCTTTAATCACCCCAACTTTTAATGATGGATCCAATACATTCATTTCTACAGCATATACTGGGTGTTTTAATGGCCCATAAAGAAAATGCATATACCGTAAACCAGGTGTAAGCGTAGTATCTATTAAAAATACTTGATAGGAATCATAATATGCTTTGGTAGACATATTATCTACAGACTTTCTTTTTCCTTTCTTCCCTTTTTTATTCTTAGAACTTCTGCTTTTACTATGTGCATTCCCTTTTTTATGTGACTTTTTTTTATTTGACGATTTGCTAGAAGAAGCAGATTTTCCCTTTTTCTTCATTGAAGCATATACTTCATGATGCCCCCAAGAAAAAGGAAAACATAATACTAGGATCAAAAATATGCTTAAAAAAGGATGTCTCACTTTAAATTCCAATAGTTAATTGGTAGTATCTACTCAGGCAAATTTACTAATTTACACTCTTAATATTGCTACAGTTTACACATCATACTGCTTTAACTATGAGTTTTACAACGATACAATTAGAGGAAAGAGAGAATTACTCTGTCATTTCATTACATCGTCCAGACAAATTAAATGCCCTAAATGCTACATTATTACAAGAATTGCATCGGGCTATTATGATATGTCAAGATTCTAAAGAATGCAAAGCAATCATTATTACTGGAACTGGCCCAAAAGCCTTTGCTGCTGGCGCAGATATTGCTCAATTACATCAGCAAAACAAAGAATCTGGATATGTATTTGCTCGTGAGGGACAAGATGTTTTTTCTGCAATAGAGAAATGTAATAAACCTGTAATTGCTGCTGTAAATGGATTTGCTTTAGGTGGTGGTTGCGAATTAGCAATGGCTTGCCATATAAGATTTGCATCGTCTACAGCAAAATTTGGACAACCTGAAGTTAATTTAGGCATCATTCCTGGATATGGTGGCACTCAGAGATTAACATTATTAGTAGGCCCAGCAAAATCTGCAGAATTAATACTTACAGGTGCTATCATAAGCGCAGAGCAAGCACTTTCAATCGGATTAGTTAACTCGGTACATTCACCAGAAGAGTTAATGACTTATGCCATAGAATGCGCACAAATTATTGCATCTAAAGCACCTTTGGCAATAACTGCCTCGCTTAAAAGTATTAGAGCATGTATAGAACTTAATGCATCAGAAGGTATGGAATTTGAAGCCAAATCTTTTGCAGAAACATGTGGAACTTCCGATTTCAAAGAAGGAACTTTAGCTTTTTTAGAGAAAAGAGCAGCTAATTTCACAGGAAATTGAGTCATTTATTTAACAAGACATTTTAGATATATAATAAATTCTCTATTTTTGTAATCTTAGTACTTTAATCGTACACTTTTATTGAGCAAAAATCATGATTGCATCGTCAAAGCTTTACTTAGGGATGCTTTTGCTTTTGTTTGGATTTTACAATCCATTAATTGCACAAGACGACAAGTTAGATGCTCTTACATTTGAAGAGACGATTATTCAGGAAGAAAAAATACCATATTTCGGTGTTGGTGGTGGTTTTATGGTTTCGGTATTTTCTCCTAATGTTGACGATATTAATTCTCAGTTGAGTAGTAATGGAATGGATAATTTATCCGCTCCAATTACAATGACTGGAGCTTTAGGTGTAGCAACGATTGGTATTATTCCAAATACAAGGATAAATATTGTTAATCTTGGAGGTTCTAGTTCGGTTTCCGAAAAATCCTTCACTATTAACAATGATAATTATAATCGGAAGGTTTCATATTCTTTAGCATATACTGGCTTTGGAATTGATTATGCTATCCAATTAGCTCGTTCATTAAATATTTTGCCAGGAATATCTGGAGGCTGGGGAAACTTATCAGTTGAAACAGCTCAATATAAAATTGGATCAACTGTTTCAAATGGAACAATAGGTGGATCTTTAACCGATCCAAATATCTATGCTAAAAGAATTGAAAATAATTATGTTTTGCTTCAACCTGGAATTGCTTTGGAATTTGCTCCTCCTATTCTAGGAAATGATAAACCCAGAGTTGTTTCATTACGCTTACATGCTGGATATACATTAAGTTTTATGGGTGAATGGAAAGAAAATGGAATATCTGTGATCACCAATCAGCCAGACACATTTACAGCATCTGGACTTGGCATACAAGCTGGAATAATGATAGGATTATTTAATTAATCACATAAAGGGCCTATAGCTCAACGGTTAGAGCAACGGACTCATAATCCGTTGGTTGGGGGTTCAAATCCCTCTGGGCCCACATAGACCATCTAAATTAGATGGTCTTTTTTTTTCTCTATGGAAAATAAAAATACATATTGCAATTATATTCAACAAGCTGGCATATCCCAACTTCATACTCATTATCACGATAGTGAATATGGATTCCCATTAGAAACTGATAATGAATTATTTGGCAGATTATTACTTGAAATCAATCAAGCTGGTTTGTCTTGGCTAACAATACTAAAGAAAAAACATCATTTTATTGAAGCATATGATCATTTTGATATTTATACAGTATCTCAATATAATGAATCAGATATTTCAAGGCTTTTACAAGATTGTGGAATCATCAGAAATAAATTAAAAATCAAAGCGGCTATTTATAATGCTCAAAGAATCAGGGAAATACAAAATGAATATGGATCTTTTAAAACGTGGTTAGATACACATCATCCCAAAACAAGAAAAGAGTGGACATTGCTTTTTAAACAGAATTTTAGATTTACTGGGGGCGAGATAGTTAATGAATTTTTAATGAGCACAGGATATTTACCTGGGGCACATCATCAGGGATGTCCGATTTATGATATTATCCTTCAATATCAACCTGCCTGGACAAAGAAATAAATATCATCATCTCAATATGACAAATATCATAGTTTTCAATTCAGCAACCCTACATTTTTGAATAAAGTCAGAGTAGAACACCATGTTTTATTCAATGTATGATTATTCAATTTGTTGAGGAGGCGGGAATGGAATCAGATATTTCATCATTCCCCAAAAGTGGCGCACAAACATCAGCACTACAAAAATTTGCATATGATAATGTAATCGTCAGGAACTTTGCATATGCAACTGCATTATGGAGCATTGTCGGCTTTTTAGTTGGACTTATTATTGCTTTAAAATTGGTGTTTCCTAATTTCCTGGGCTTTATACCTGAATTATCCTATGGAAGACTAAGGCCATTGCATACAAATGCAGTTATTTTTGCTTTTGCAGGTAATGCTTTGTTTTTGGGAGTATATTATTCTTTACAAAGGCTTACAAAAGCCAGGATGTTTTCTGACTTATTAAGCAAACTACATTTTTGGGGATGGCAACTAATTATTGTTAGCGCGGCTCTTACTCTACCTTTAGGGTTTACAACAAGTAAAGAGTATGCTGAATTAGAATGGCCTATAGATATTGCAATAACTTTAGTTTGGGTAATCTTTGGCTGGAATTTATTAGGAACAATTTATAAGCGTCGCGAAAAGCACATGTATGTAGCTATTTGGTTTTATATAGCCACATTCTTAACAGTAGCATTATTGCATGTAGTTAATTCTTTTGAATTACCGGTTTCCCTCTTAAAAAGCTATTCCTTTTATGCTGGTGTTCAAGACGCATTGGTTCAATGGTGGTATGGTCATAATGCGGTGGCATTTTTTCTAACAACACCATTTTTAGGAATCATGTATTATTTTATTCCTAAAGCTGCAAATAGACCAGTTTTTTCATATAGGCTATCAATAGTTCACTTTTGGGCATTAATATTTTTATATATATGGGCTGGCCCTCATCATTTATTGTATACAGCTTTACCCGATTGGGCACAATCGCTAGGCACTGTTTTTTCTATAATGTTAATAGCACCATCATGGGGTGGAATGGTAAATGGCTTATTAACATTGCGCGGGGCATGGGATAAAGTAAGAGAAGACCCCGTTTTAAAATTTATGGTTGTTGGGGTAACAGCATATGGTATGAGTACATTTGAAGGACCAATGATGTCATTAAAAAATGTAAATGCACTCACTCATTACACAGATTATATAATTGGACATGTTCATTTAGGAGCATTAGCATGGAATGGAGGCCTTGCATTTGGCATTCTTTATTATATTGTTCCTAGAATATACAGAACTCAATTATACTCTATAAAAATGGCTAATTTCCATTTTTGGGCTGCAACTATGGGTATTTTATTTTATGCGATACCCATGTATATTGGCGGAATCACCCAATCAATGATGTGGAAAGAATTTTTGCCAGATGGAACATTGCGTTATACAAATTTCTTAGAAACAGTTACTCAAATTATACCAATGTATATGTTAAGGGCAATTGGTGGAACAATATATATCATTGGAGCAATCGCAGCATGTATTAACCTGTGGAAAACAGCAAAATCAGGGTCATTATTAAGAAATGAAGAAGTAGAAGCGCCAGCATTGGTATCTGATACTCAACATACTAATAAGCATTGGCATAGAGTATTAGAAGGCAAACCATTACGCTTTGCATTATTGTCTCTTGTTGCAATATTAATTGGAGGCATAGTTGAATATGTTCCAACAGCACTTATAAAATCAAATATTCCAACTATTGCTAGCGTTAAACCATATACTCCACTTGAAATAGAAGGAAGAGACATCTATATAAGAGAAGGCTGCGTTGGATGTCATTCACAGATGATTCGTCCATTCAGATCAGAAACAGAACGATATGGTGAATACTCCAAAGCAGGAGAATTTGTATATGATCACCCATTTTTATGGGGCTCAAAAAGAACAGGACCTGATCTTCATAGAGTAGGCGGCAAATATCCTAATGCTTGGCATTATATGCATATGCAAGAGCCTCAGACTTTATCTCCTGGTTCTATAATGCCTGCCTATCCATGGCTTTATACAGAGGATATAAAATTCTATGGATTAGAAGGAAAAATCATCACATTAAGAAAACTAGGAGTTCCATATCCTGAAGGATTTGAAAAAGAAGCTGCTAAAAATGCCGAGCAACAAGCAGAGCTAATTGTAGCAGACTTAAAGAAAAGCAAAATAGAGATAAGCAAGAATAAAGAAATAATTGCTATGATAGCGTATCTTCAAAGATTAGGTACAGATATAAAAGCAATACCTTCAAAAAAATAGCACTTTAAGGGCTTTGCCCTTTTCCTCCCAAAAACATATCAGCAGAAGTACATTATATGTGCTTCTGCTTTTATGCTTATGGCATTTATACCAACAAATTGCATATTCTAAAACAAATCAGCATTTTTGTGCTAGATAAATAATCCTCGTAATTCGTTTGATAATAAATCCTTACACATTTTGAATAGTGGAAACTCTATGAAGTCCATATTTTTAGCAATAGTTTCAGTTTTATGTTTAGTAATTAATGTATCAGCACAAACTAAATCATCCAAAAAATCTGGTTTTGATTTTGGCATCTATGGCGGTATTAATTATAATTTTCACACACCTAATTTTCCAATTGATAGCGGCACAGGGAATGCTGCACCATTAAGTAAAGACATTATATTCAATACAAATAATACTTCTTTAAGTTTTCATGGTGGATTTCTTTTTAATTATGATCTTTCACCTCGATTTACTTTATCAGGACGAATTGGAATACAGGGCTTAGGTGCTGATTTATCTGCAAAGGATACAAAGCCAGACACATCTATATCTGGCGGATCTATAGCAACTACGCATACTTTTTCATCTTCAATTTCTACACTAGAAATTTCTCCTACTGTAAAAATCAATAATCTTTTTGAAAATAGTCCAGCTTATGTGCTTGCTGGAATAGAATTAGGATTTCCAATTTCAGCTACATATCAGCATAGTGAAACTGCAGATATTCAGAATGCTTCTTTTTCTAATAAAGTGTATGCAACTGATATTACTATTCCAGAGGCATCTGCTAGATTTGGAATTATTATAGGTGCTGGAATTCCACTTGATTTTTATGGATATCAACTTACACCAGAAATCAGTTATCGTAAAAGTGTCATAAATAATATAAGCTCAGTATTATCAACATGGAATGTAGATCAAATTCGTATTGGATTTGCAATTAAGCTTGGACCAAATGAAACAGAACCTGAAGTAATTCCAGCACCAAAAATTGGCATAGAAAGCATTGGTTCTTATGAAGATGGAGGTGCTTATAAAAAACTTGATATGAATGGAATCAAAGTTGAAGATATTCAATACACAGAACTATTTCCTTTTATTCCATATATATTTTTCAAAGCAAATAGTGATAAACCAGATGAAACAATTCAGTATATGAATGCTGGTGATGCAAGAGGTAAATTTACATTAGAAGCATTACCTCAAGACGCAATTGAAATCAATAAAAGAACATTAGATATCATTGGAACAAGAATGATAGATAATCCTGAAGCAACACTTATGTGTATTGGTTCTACTGATGGAAAAACCGAAGCTAAAAATAAAGGATTAGGATTACGCAGAGCTCAATATGCCAAAACATATTTAACCAGTAATTTTGGTATTGCAGCAGATCGTATCGGAACAGAAACTAGAAGTGTCCCAGAAAATCCTTCTGCATTAAATATAGAAGATGGAATGGTAGAAAATCGCAGAGTAGATTTTAAATCTAATTCAAGCGAAATATTACAACCAATTATGATAAAAGGTGATGGCACTAGAATTGCAAAACCAGAAATGTTGGAATTCCGTCCAATCGAAGTTCCAGATTCTACTATATCTTCTTGGACATTATCTATATCACAAGCTGGCCGAACTTTACGTGAATATGTAGGAATAGGATCTCCAACTGCTCAACGCTGGGTAATACGTCCTAATGAATTATCAAATTCACAAGTGCCAATTGATTATACATTAACTGCTATGAATTCAGCAGGCGGCAAAGCAGATACAAGTGGATCAATCCCAGTGGAATATAGGGCTAGCTTAATGAATTCTGTAGAAACCAGAGCAGATATGACAATTTCTAAATTCTCATTGATTTTATTTGATTTTGATAAATCAGATATTCCAGAAGAGAATATTGCAATCTTGAAGAAATATGTAACCCCTGTTATTAAAGGAAATTCAAAAGTTAAAATTTTTGGATATACAGATAAAATTGGCCCTGATCTTTACAATAAGACATTGTCTACCGATAGAGCTAATGCAGTGAGAGATATTCTTCAAACCCAAATTCCTGATGCAATGTATGAAGCATTTGGCAGAGGTGAAGACGTTCCAATTTTTGATAATGATATCGCTACAGGACGTCTACTTTCCAGAACTGTACAGATTTATGTAGAAACTCCACGCTAATTAATTTTAGCCTTTAATTGTATTATTGCCGGCGAGAGGTTTTTCCTTTCGTCGGCTTTATTTCTTGATATCAAACGGTTTATATGCAACAACTTAATAGTTCTCATCCTGCAATGGCATGTATAAGCAATTTCTCACTTGCAGATATTGAAACGTATATTAAAAGTATAGGTGAGCATAACTATAGGTCTAAACAAATCTTTACATCATTATATGATAAAAAAAATCTTGCTCTTCATTCATTTGATGCAATAACAGTAATACCCAAATATTTAAGGGAACAATTATCAAAAGATTTTGGACCACATTTTAGATCAGTAACCCTAAAAAACAAACAAGTATCTAAAGATGGAACATGCAAAATGCTTTTTTCATTATTAGATGATACAGCAATAGAAACTGTTCTGATTCCAAGTGAATTGGTAAATGCAGAGGGTGAACCAAAAAGAAAAACATTATGCATTTCTACCCAAGCTGGTTGCGCTTTGGGATGTGCATTTTGTGCAACTGCTACATTAAAATTAAGAAGGAATTTAGCTGTATCTGAAATTGTAGATCAATTTATGGCTGCTAGAGAAATCTGTGATACTCAGATAACAAATATCGTATTTATGGGAATGGGTGAACCCTTACTTAATTATGATAATGTTATGAAAGCTGTTGAAATACTTACTGATAAAGAACATGGCTTAATGAATAGCAAGCATATTACGCTTTCTACAGCAGGAGTAATACCTGGCATAATAAAAATGGCAGATCAAAAATCCAGCATTAAATTAGCTTTATCTTTACATGCAACAACAGATGCACAAAGAATATCTATCATGCCAATTGCAAAAAAATATTCATTAAGAGAACTAGGAGATGCTTTAGAATATTATTATCGCAAGACAAAAAATCCTGTTACATATGAATATATCTTGTTTCAAGGTGTAAATGATTCTGAAGCAGATGCAAAAAGGCTAGCAAAAATCACAAGAAGAATTCCTTCGAAAGTAAATGTTATACCATTTCACGAAATAGAATTTACTTCCCCTACAGGTATTTCTGCCACATTGAAACCGGCTCCTGAACAAACATTTCTTGCATTTATACAATCACTTAAAGCAAAAGGTGTAATGGTAATGATTAGATCTTCTAGTGGATTAGATATAGATGCAGCTTGTGGGCAATTAGCTTTTTCGAATAGCAAACCCCCGAAGTCTTTTATTGAAAACACAGACTTATCTCCTTTGCAGGCCTTGGAATGAAGAGATATAGGCTATATATTATCATAATACAATTGCTTATTTCTCATTGTATTTGGGCTAAGGATACGTGGAATAATGCAGTTTTCCAAAGTGTAATGCCAATTGAAAATAAGGCGTATAGGCTTAGACTTATCAATGGTGATATATATACTGGAATATCTTTAGGAAAAGGAATTGATGCTTTAAGAGAAAATGGTAGTATCGAAGAAGCTATTGTGATAAAAACATTAAGTAATATAGATACAATATATGCTGATGATATAGCTGAAATTTCAGCTTTAGAGGATGCTTATCGTTTTGACTCTCAATTATTTTTGATGCCAACAGCTAATCCAATTAAATCAAATCATTCTTTGCAAATCACTGAACTTTGTTTTGCGCAAGCACATATAGGTTGGGATAGATTTTCTGTTATAGCAGGTGCATCGTTAATTCCAGGTATTACATGGCAAGAACAAATAAAATTGCTAAATGTAAAAGCAACTCTGTATCAAGAAAACAATGTAAATATGCCTGGTAGATATGCATTTGCAACAGGTATAAATCTTGGTTTTGCAAATAACAATAATGCAATTCAACATATATATGCAGTTGGATCTTTTACAATGGAAAGAACAACATTAACCACTACAGCATTTTATAAAGTTGGTGTTTCTGATCTATATGAAGCAAAAGCATCTTCTTTTGGATCTACCATAATTTCTATGCCTAATGGGACGCTTGGTTTGGGTTTAGGTTTCGATACTAGATTATCAGACAGACATGAAACTAGAGCAATTGCAGAATTATGGTGTTTAGATATTTTAAAACCCCGTAACTCTGCCGCATTTATAGGTATTCGTTTACATAGTTCTGTCTATGCAGCAGATTTTGGAATTTCCCTTTTTTCTGCTCCATTTATTATTCCGGCATGTTCATTTAAATGGATGCCATTTTAAAAAGGTTATTTTGTGAGAACTCTTACGATTTTAGGCTCAACTGGTTCTATTGGCACACAAACATTAGATGTTTTAGATAGATTTCCTGAAGAGTTTCAGCTTAATTTTTTGACTGCTCATACCAGAATAGCAGATTTAGAAGCTCAAGCTTTACGATATCAACCTAAAGGTGTTGCTATAAGTAATGAAGCTTGCTGGAAAGAATTTAAAAAAAACACAAAATTTACTGGTGAAATCTTATGTGGCGAAGAAGGAATAATCGCTGCAGCTGCGGATGCTTCTAATGATATCGTTATGCAAGCATTAGTTGGCTTTAGCGGAGTAATGCCTACCCTTGCTGCTATTCAGGCAGGAACATCGATTGCTTTAGCAAATAAAGAAACATTAGTGAGTGCCGGAAGCATTGTAATGAAAGCTGCACACGATAAGCATGTTCCAATTCTTGCCGTTGATAGCGAACATAGTGCTATTCTGCAATGCTTAAGCGGTGAAAACCATAATTCTATCGAAAAACTAATATTAACTGCCTCTGGCGGACCATTTAGAACATTACCTCAAGATGAATTTAGTTCTATCACAGTAGAAAAGGCTTTAAAACATCCAAATTGGGTGATGGGTAGTAAAATCACAATCGATTCATCTACATTAATGAATAAAGGTTTTGAAGTAATTGAAGCACATTATTTATTTGATATCTCCACGGAACATATTGAAGTTATTATACATCCACAAAGCATAATACATTCTATGATTCAATTTTCAGATGGTTCTATAAAAGCACAATTAGGAACCCCAGACATGAGAATTCCTATTATGTATGCTATGTTTTATCCTGAACATAAGCCAGCTGATTTACCCAGACTCGATTTAATCTCTATGGGTGATTTATCTTTTCAAAAACCAGATCTTCAAAAATTTCCTTGTCTTGCACTAGCTTATCAAGCTTTATCTATAGGTGGAATTGCACCAGCAACAATTAATGCTGCCAATGAAATAGCAGTTCAGGCTTTCTTAAAAAAACATATATCATTCAACCAAATACCACAAGCAATAGAATTTACATTACATGCAATGCCAATAATACATCAACCATCCATAACCGATATCAGCAATGCAGATACAGAAGCCAGAAAGATTTCAGCAGAATTTCTTCAATATAAAATATCTTAGAAAATCATGATCTTGCAATAAATATGAATATGATATGTCTTAGCGATGTGATTTTCAAAGATCATATTTTGGCTATTGAATATCATAGAACGATATTTGCAAAGTATACTTTCATATTTCTCTCATAATTAACGAGGAAATCATACCCCTTGAGCCCTTTATTCAGTTACATTCCAGCTATTAGTTAGTTGTTATTAGCTTGTTTGATGTGCACCGCTTAAGCGGAGTAATGCTTTCACTTTTCGTAAGATATTCGGAGTAGTTAATTATGGAGCCTTCTAAAAAGCGTATTTTGTGGATTGATGATGAAATTGATTTATTAAGACCACATATAATCCTGCTAAATCAAAGAGGATATGACGTTAAAACTGCAACTAATGGGGAAGATGCAATTGAATTAGCATCTGTTGAACAATTCGATCTTATATTTCTTGATGAGTCCATGATGGGGATGTCTGGCTTGGAAACATTAGGCTTTTTAAAAGATATAGACCCCTCAACACCTGTTGTGATGGTAACCAAAAATGAAGCTGAAGATTTAATGGAAGAAGCAATTGGGCGAAAAATCAATGATTATCTAACAAAACCAGTAAATCCAGCACAAATCCTAGCAGCTTGTAAAAAATTCCTTGAATCTAGAAGAATAACCGAACAAAAAATCACGCAAGATTATCTGCAAGGATTTAGTGAAATTTCTAGAAGATTATATGGTTTTTTAGATTGGTCTGATTGGTTGGATATCTATATAAAACTTGTGAATTGGAGCATAGAATTAGATAAACATCCAGAACTAGGATTTCATCAAACATTAAAGGATCAATGGCGTGAATGTAATGCCGAATTTGGAAAGTTTTTTGAAAATAATTATGAATCTTGGTTAAGAGGCGATGATGCTTCGGCTCCGAAATTATCTCCCCACATAGCTGATAAATTTCTTTTGCCAAAACTCCAAAATGGACGCCCCACATTCTTTTTCGTTATTGATTGTATGCGTCTTGACCAATGGCTGATGATGGAAGAGTTGATCCGACCATATTTTACAGTACAGAAAGACTATTATTGTTCTATTGTTCCTACGTCTACTCCATATGCAAGAAATGCAATTTTTGCAGGCTTATTTCCTTCGGAAATTCAAAAGCATTATCCACAATGGTGGACAGGTGATGCATTAGGTGTAAGTGAACACAGCCAAAATGCTCATGAAAAACAATTATTAGATGCGCTGATCAAACGTAAACGCATTAATCTAAAAAATGAATTGTCTTATGTAAAAATCATAGACACAGATTATGGCAAAAAAATTGAAAATGATATCCTTAGATATGCCCGGAATCATCTTACAGCAATTGTTGTAAATGCTGTAGACATGATAGCCCACTCGCGTTCTGATTATCCAATTTTAAAAGAAATTGCACCTGATGAATCGGCATATAGATCTTTAACAAAGTCTTGGTTTCAACATTCTAGTTTTCTAGGAATGCTTAAAACATTATCTCAAATCAAAGATATAAATATCGTGATTACTACAGACCACGGTTCTGTTCGATGCATGCATCCAGTAAAGGCTTTAGGTGATAGAGATACGTCTACATGTCTTCGTTTTAAACATGGAAAAAATGTTAAAACCGAAGCAAAAAATGCCATGATGATCAAAAATCCTGAAGCATACAAACTTCCTGGGCATGGTATAAATACTAATTATATCGTTGCTAAAGAGGATACATATTTTGTATATCCTACTGATTATAATCATTATGCGCAAAGATATCGCGATAGTTTTCAGCATGGCGGAATTTCTTTAGAAGAAATGATATTACCTGTTATTATTCTTGAACCTCGTTAATCATAGTTTAACCTTTGGTTTTACTATATACTATTTGTGTCACATTAGAGCATTGCTTATGGAATCGGAAAGCTACTTATCATATTCCGAAGAAGATACCCGTGCAATAGGCAAAAGTTTTGCAGAACAATTATCTCATGGAGATATTATCACATTACTTGGTGATTTAGGAGCAGGAAAAACAGAATTTGTTCGTGGTATTTGTTCCTATTTTTCTGTTAATGAAATTGTATCTAGCCCAACATTTACTATTATGAATCAGTATTTTGGTAATTCTCCTAATGGTGAAGAATTTACGATTTATCATATAGATTTATACAGAATTAATGATCCAAAGGAATTAGAAGAAATAGGTTTTTCGGAATGTATGGCTGATTCTAAAGCTATTAAATTTGTGGAATGGCCTGAAAAAGCAGATAGTTTTATGCCACCAATTCACTGGCAAGTTGATGTAGGTGTCGATGAAGAACATGAACAACAAAGAACAATCACAATGATGTTTAAAGGAGAAGTTCAAGCATGATTGGCTTGATTGATACTCATGCACATATTGATGGTGATTCTTTTGATGAAGATAGACATCACATGATTCAAAGGGCTTTTGATAATGGCCTAGAAGCTATTATTATTCCAGCAATTGAAAGCAATAATTATGATAAGATAATTCACTTATGTGATAGTTATCCTCAAATATATTGCGGAATGGGCATTCATCCCCATAATGTTGCTCATGCTACAGAACTTGATATTGATTTAGTAAAAAATTACGCTAAACACAAAAAAGTAATTGCCATTGGTGAAATTGGTTTAGATTATTATTATGATTTTGCTCCTAAAGAAATTCAAAAAGATATATTTAGGAAACAATTAATCCTAGCAAAACAGCTGGATTTACCTGTTATCATACATAATAGAGAGTCAGATACAGATGTAATTTCAATCCTAAAAGAAGAGCAAGACGGAACTTTAAACGGCGTCTTGCATTGTTTTTCGTCTGATTTAGATACCTTGTACCAAGCACTTGATGTAAATATGCATATATCTTTTACAGGTAATATTACCTATAAAAAAAGTACTCTTTCTGATATCGTAAAAGCAGTTCCCTTAGATAGAATAATGGTTGAAACTGATTCTCCATTTATGACACCAGTGCCACATAGAGGTAAAAGAAATGAACCCTCTTTTGTTAGATATATTGCCGAAAAAATCGCCGAAATTCATGATATACAATTTGATCAGGTATGTACTATGACTTCAAATACAGCAAAAAAATTATTCAGACTATCGATGTTAATTGTACTTTTTAGTGCAATAACAGGTTTCTCTCAATCCATTTATGCTCAGATTTCTGATGATTCAACAGAATATGAAGAAGAAATTATTCCTCAAAACCCATATTCTCGAACTTTGGGTATAGGATTATTTGCCGCTACTAATACTGCCATAGAACAATTAACTTTTGAACAAAAAACTAATTCTCGTTCTACTCGTTCTTATGATGGAAATGCAGCCTTAGGGTTTTCTTTAGGATATAATATCATAGATCCAATTATGATCGAAGCAGGATATTTGTATACAAGAAATAATAAACCAATCGAATTAGGATATTCAACTCTTCCCAATACATATGAGATTTTTAATATAAGTATGCGTGCAATTGCAAATCCTAGAAGTAAGGTAGCTTTCTTTGCAATCGGAGGTATATCATATATCTCGAATACAATATTAGGTGAGATTAGGAATGTAATTGGTTTTAATGCGGGTGCTGGCTTTATGGTACAAATTCCAACAGATTATGGCATTTTTGTACCAACTGCAGAATGGCGCTTAGATTTTGAAGGTGAAGATTATAGAACAGGTAATGAAGATATCGATAGGAAATTCAAAGGTTGGGGGCCTGTTACCATAAATTCATTTTACTCTTTGCCTAAGCTGACAATATTCTGGTATCCAAAATTTTAATTCAAAGGGCTTTAAAGCCCTTCTTTTTTTTCTTTTCTGCTTTTTTCCTTGATGGAACACACCGAACAAAACAAACAAGCAAAGATATCAACAAGTACCATTAGCAAAATGGGGGTTGATTTACTAAATGGTCCTATAGATTCTACACTAAGAACATTTGCTATCCCAATGGCATTCAGTTTTTTAGTGAATATGCTTTATTCATGGATAGACACATATTTTGTTAGTAGAATTGGTTCTGCTGCAATTGCTGCAATTGGAGTGAGCGAACAATTAGGATTCTTAATTTTTAATTTTGGAAGCGGATTTGCTATAGGCACTGGAATTATAGTTGCCAGAAGAATCGGAGAAGGAAATAAACAAGAAGCTAATTATACGGCCACTCAAGGTATTGTAACAATGCTAGTTTTTTCTAGTTTACTAGCAATTGTTTTAGGGATATTCCTACCACATACATTACAATTATTAGGTTTAGATAAAGATCCAGAAGTATATAATTTAACAAAGGTCTATTTATTCGCTTTACTTTTTGGTGTTCCAGGAAACTTTGTAACATTTCAAATAAATGCGATTGTTAGATCTAGTGGTAATTCAGTATACCCAATGATTATTTTATTATTAACTACAGTAATTAATGCAATTCTAGCTCCATTATTAATATTTGGTTTTGGGCCAATTTCTGCAATGGGTATGATGGGGGCAGGAATTGCCACAGCCTCAGCTCAGCTTATCGGTGGAATAGTTTCTTTAAGCCTTATTCTAACTGGAAAATCTGGATTACATTTAGTGTTTCATAGATTCCGTTTCGACTTCCCTCTTATTTTCCGCATAATTAAACAAGGTATTTGGTCTTCATTGCAAATGTTTGCTGTAAGTGTTAGTCGAATTTCATTGTTCAAAATTGCTGCCATTTTCGATCCAAAAGTTATCGTTGCAGCGTATACTTTAGGATTAAAAGTTGATCTCTTTGCTTTTATGTCTGTATTCGCCGTCGGAATAGCAGTTGAAACTGCAACAGGACAAAACCTAGGGGCAAAAAATTATAATAGAATTTTTGCATTCCATAAATCAGCAGTTAAACAATTAACTATTCTTTTAAGCATCTTAGCTATTATAGCATTTCTTGTTGGCGAACAGTTCGCACTCATTTTTACCAAAGATCCAGAAATCATTGATGCTACTGTAAAATATCTTCAAATAGCATGTTTTGGCTATATCTTTTTTGCTTTTGGATTTGTGAATATCCGGGTAATTAGTGGTGCTGGAGCCACAATGAGAAGTATGATTATTGTAGCTTCAACACTTATAGGTGTTCAAGTTCCAACTGCTTATGCATTATCTCATTTTACTCCTTTAAGAGAAACAGGTATATGGATAGGTGTTGTTATAAGTTATATTGCTTTAACTATAGTTGGATATCAGCAACTTAAGGCGAAATCTTGGCTTAAAACCGCCATCTAAAATAATAGAATAATCAGGGGAATGATTATGAAACACTTAATGATCTTAGTGTTATTGGGAGCCCACACGCAATGTTTTGCACAAGATGATAGCGATGGGATAATTGATCAATCACAGAATGAATCAGCATTGTCTGAATCTGATATGTATGATTATTATATTTCTCATAAGATAAATTTATCACAATCAACATATAATGACATTGCTCTGCTACCAGGGATTTCACTTATTACTGCTAAAAGAATTAAGAGAATGCTTTTAGATTCAACCCTAAGTTTACAAAACATTATACAAGACACTTCACTTCATTTATCAATTTATCAACAGCAAGTACTTCAATATTGCACATATATTGGCGAATCTTTATATCATATAGATTCAAGTTCTTTGCAAGTACATGGAAAACAAAGGATAAGATATCTGCAAAAGTCAGGGATATCAAAAGGACAAATACAGAATAATTTTACTGGCTCACATCACGAATTATATAGTCGGTCTCAGTTAACATATGGTGATATTCAAAGCGGTTTTACATTCTGCAAAGATGCTGATGAACCATATACATATTCATTTTTAAGTTATTATGCTTCTTATATTAAGGACTCACTTACCATATTGATTGGTGATTATATACCACAAGTATCTATGGGGTCTTTATTGTCTTCGGGATTAAGATTTTCAGGAGGATTATATCCAATTTCTACTTTACAATCTTGGAAAACATCTATAAAACCATGGACATCTTCCATGGAACACATGTATTTCCGTGGACTTTCTGTTGAACATGTAAAAACTGTCAATCATCTTACTGTGCACTCAGCTCTCTTTTTTTCTGACAGAAATAGAAGTGCTAATCTTGATATAGATGGCGCAATTACTGGCTTTCCGATTACAGGATTATATAGAACAGCTACAGAACAACTTGCAATAAATAATGCCAAAGAGAGAAAATATGGAGCATTTTCAGAAATATGTGACTCACTATATACAGTCACTTTAGCACTCTTGATGTGTAATTATGACAAGCCAATTCATAGTAATTCAGAAGCTTCTTTTCATCAAACTCATAATGTTACTTTTTCCATAGCAGGAAAATACAGTACAAACAATGTTCATATTCAATCTGAATTCTTATTAGACAAGAATTTTGCTTATGGCTTTCAAAGTGCTTTTATTGTTGATAAAGACATCTATAATATTGGCATAGGAATATCTCATTGGCCAATAGATGTATTATCTCCATTTGGTCAAACAATTGGAAGATTCTCAAAGCCAACTAATCAATCAAGTATATATGCTGCTTTGGAATACAAAGCTTCACATAATCTATATTTTTCTGGCTATGCAACATTCTACTCATCAAAACAACCAAGATTTGGGGATGATTTTCCTAAAACCGGTATAATTACATCTATTCTATGTAAAGTACATACTTCTTTAAAAACATATTGTCTTTTGCAATTTTCAGATGAAATATGCTCTGAAACTGAATTAATTATCCCACAAAACAGAATAAATTCTTTGATGCAAACAAAAAGATTACAAGCTGAATGCTTTACTTCTCATAGAGATATCAACATTCAATATAAAATAGCTTATACATCAAAAAAATTTAAAGAAACGGGCAGAAGTGAAAATGGAATCTCGGGATCATTATTTATTAGTGGCACAGTACCATATATAGAAGATCTTCACATACATATTAAACAAACAGTATTTTCTGTGTCTGATTATATCGCTTCTATTTGGTTCCCAGAATCAGGATTGCCAGGACAAATCTTTTTTAATCCATTATATGGAAAGGGAGTTCAAACAACTATTTCTGCAAAATATTCGATACATAAGAGAATAAATATATCTGCTAATATCTCTGGAATATATAAACCTTTGCAAAAAGAATTAGGCAGTGGCTTAGACGCAATTGCTGGGTCTAGCAAGTATACATATGGAATTCAGGCAGACATTCAATTTTGATGGAGAATATATTCCGCCAATTTAGGTTTTACATTAAATTCTTTACTTGCATTTTGCCATCTTTCCATAGCTTCTTGCTTATGTTTATGTGGCATATTGTGAATATATACAGCCCTAATCATGATATTTTTAGCAGTGTGTTCTAAAGGAGTAAATTCTATTAAATCTGCACTATAGCTTTGACTACATAAAATATCCTTTCGCATTGAATCAGTAATTAAGTCTCCTAAACGTTCTTTAGCGATTCCATCTTTTAGCAATAAAGATATATTCTCTGGCATATATTTACTATTCATTTGTTGTTGCACATAATGGTGACAACAAGGAGCAGCCAAAATAATTGCTGCTTTTCTATGTAAGGCTAAAAGCAAAGCATCATCTGTTGCTGTGTCACATGCATGTAAAGCGATATGGACTTCAGCTAATTCGTCTATGTTAGGTCCTTTCCAATCACCAATAGATGTACATTCAAAATGTGCAAGGTGTTCCAATCCAAGATTCTTAGCAGTAGTATTACAAAAATCAACTAATACAGGATTATATTCTAAACCATATAATTCTGCTTCAAGATTACAGCTATAAATCAACCACCACAATAATGAAAAACTGATATATGCTTTTCCGCATCCGCTATCTACAATTCTAATTTTCTTATTATGAATATGTGAAGATTGTTGTTTATAGAGATTAATGAAGTGATTGATTTGCTTGTACTTATCTCTCATAGAAGGAATAATTGCACCTTTTTGATCGCAAATCCCTAATGCTTTAAGTAGTATTTCTGCATTATTAGGATTTATAAGCATGTCCTTTTCACGATCATTAGATGCTTTATTAGCCCAATTCTTCTTTGAAGGAGCAGTATATTTATATAATAAAGTAGGATTAGATATACTATTATATTTTCCTTTAGCCCTTATATAGAGGTCCTTATGACTCATTTGAATATGTAATTGTCCAAATGGTAAATGTAGATATGAATCAATAATCTGAAACAATTCTTCAATATTATTCAGACTATAATTATGTGTAAAAGACTGTTTTTGAGTAAGAATTTCTCTTTGAATTGATATCTGAGAATCTTGTTGAGAACTTATCATTACCGTCATTTTTTTACAATAAAGATATAATTGATTATCTGGTTCAATGACTATCGACTCTTTAACTCTACAATCCGAAAATGTAAGAATAATATCAGACGCCAATATGTCTGACTGTTCACCAGAAATGAAGAATTCTTTTACTATATGTATTCCAGATTGAAGCATAGAATTGTGATTGTAAACATTATAGAATAAAAAGTATATGTCAAATTATAGGTTTTTTAGAACATGTTCTTACAATGAATATATATGAAAGAAATGAACAAGAATCATATATCAATGATTTTTCATTGAATTCAATTCAATAAACCTTAAATCCAATAAAAATTGATTGTAATCATTATCAAAATAACGAAGCAGTTTTTGTATTTTTGCTCCTAGTAATCCTTCATCACTATATATTTTCTCATGAAACACTTCAAAGCATCGATAACCGTTTCTTTGCGAAAGAGCATTCTAGATGTTCAAGGTAAAACAGTAGAACATGCCTTACATTCAACAAATTTCCCAATGATTAAGAATACAAGAATTGGCAAACATGTCGAATTAGAGATAGATGCAGAAAATGCAGAAAAAGCCCATGCTCTGCTTTCTGATGCATGTAAAACAATCATTGCAAATCCAATTATGGAAGATTACCATATTGAACTTCATGAAATGGAGGCATAATCATGAGATTTGGAATAGTGGTATTTCCGGGTTCAAATTGTGATCATGATGCATGGTATGCAACAACTCATAATGCTGATAGTGAAGCAATTATGTTGTGGCATAAAGATACTTCAATACCAAAAGGAACAGATTGTATAATCTTACCTGGTGGTTTTTCTTATGGCGATTATTTGAGATGCGGTGCAATTGCCCGCGTATCTCCTATTATGGCAGCTGTTACTCAGCATGCTAAACGTGGTGGATATGTATTGGGAATATGTAATGGCTTTCAGATTTTAACAGAATCTGGTCTATTACCTGGTGCATTATTACGCAATACATCTCTGAATTTTATCTGCAAGGATGTATTTTTAAGAACTGAAAATAGTGTATCCCCATTTACAAATAGTTTAGAACAGGGACAAATTTTGCGAGTGCCCATTGCTCATGGAGAAGGTAATTATTTTGCTGATGAAGATACCTTAAACATGCTTGAACAACAAGGCCGTGTTGCCTTTAAATATTGTGATGTGAATGGCAATACACATCTTGAATCTAATCCAAATGGCTCAGCAAGGAATATAGCAGGCATTCTTAATGAACAAGGCAATGTTCTTGGCATGATGCCTCATCCGGAGCGTTGTTGTGATATACAGATTGGCAATGCAGATGGATTGGCAGTATTTCAATCATTGATTTCTGCAGCTGAATTACTTATATAAATATTTTGACCATGTACTTGATCATTTTCGAATTATGAGGTTTTTATGGGTTTTCTCCCTGGCGGATCGGAATGGCTACTTATATTGCTATTCATCATCATCTTTTTTGGTGCAAAAAAAATACCAGAATTGATGCGCGGATTAGGCAGTGGTATCCGTGAATTTAAAAAAGCTTCTAATGGTGAAGATTTAAAAGATTCAACATCAGAAAAGAAAGACACAGAATAAGGCTTTAGCTTTTTGTATTGTTTTTACTATCAATAAAGATACTCCATGTTTGATATTGGCGGAGCAGAATTTCTTATGATTGGCCTAGCAATTTTATTATTGTTTGGGCCAAAGAAAATCCCAGAAGTAATGCATTCGATAGGGAAAGGAATACGCTATTTTAGAAAAGCACAAGAAGATCTAAAATCTCAGATTCGTGATATCTCAACAGAGGTTGAAAAACAAACAAATATCACCAGTACAGTAATATCTGAATCTCCAACACAGATTCACATAGATACAACGATTGTAGAATCTGAAACACAAGTAATCTCTATAAGGCCAGCTGAGGGGTCTTTAGCAAGAAATGCTCACTTCGATGAAATACAAGAAGATTCTACACAAATTTCAGACCCAAATCCACAAAAAACTCTTGAACAAGGTGAATAAAATAAGATATATCTTTTATGCTGCCATGAGCTGCATGATATATTCCTATGCACTTGCTCAGGATAGTTCAACAACTCCGATTATAAAAGATTCTACTAGCATAGTTTTAAAAAAAAATAAATCTCCGCTTAATGCTGTCCTCTATTCTTTTATATTTCCAGGTAGTGGCCAACTATATGTAGAGTCTTATTGGAAGGCACCATTAGCAGCAGGTGCTGCAGGTTTTTTTATATATCAGATACTCCATAATCACTCACTGTATACTCAAAATGCAGATGCTTATAATCAAGCAATTGCAGATGGACAATCACCATTATTACCTGAAATTGATTTACTTAAAAGAAAAAGAGAATTTTATAATAATAATAGAGATATAAATGGATTATATCTTTTAGCTGTTTATGGAATTGCTGCTGTTGATGCTTATGTAGGTGCCCATCTTTTTGATTTTGACATAAGTGATGATTTGTCTATGTCTATTCTTCCTAATCCAATCAATAATGGCGGAGTTTTTTCTGCTAGATTTACTTTTTAGTTTTCTATTGTAGCTCCCTGAGGCATAATAAATAATGCCGGACTTTGCGAATAATAACCACTCCCCAATGGAAATTCCCTTTTTTGTCTTTTTCCATTTTTCAGTTTAATAGTTATTGATTTTCTTGTTTTTGATTTTTGCACAGAACCTTTATTTGGGATATCGATAGTAAAAGATTGCGCTTTGCCAGAATTAATACCAGCAATAACATGTACATTTTTCTTTCCAACTGGAATCATAACTAAACTACGACCATCTTTAGGTACAATAAAACCACTTTGTAACGATGGAACAGTTGTAAAATCTCCTTTCCCATTTCCTAATAAAACACATCCCAAGCCATTATCATAGCGGAACATTTCGGGGTCTGGGCCATTAAAGTTTCCAATAGCCATGATATCAATAGCACCATCAGCATTTATATCCTCAGCAATTAAGCCATATATAGGAGAAAATTGCATTTCGATAGGTAATTGATGCACAATAAATTGCCCTGCACCTTTATTTTCCAACCACATCGTTGAATAATTATGTGCAGTAAAATGAAGTGCATCAGTAATTGAAGCACCAAAGATATCTTCGAAACTTGCTTGCCCATAACTATGATATGTTGGAAACCTTCTATTTAACGTTGGTATTTGAGCATATAAAGGAGCTCTCATTCTAACTGGATATCGGTTTTCACCATTCCAATATGTCATAATTACATCATCGCTACCATTTTCATCAAAATCTTTTACATATAACTCTATAGGTTTTTCTTTGGTTGGTTTATAACGTGTATTCTTCCCTAGATTTCCGCACACATAATCCATATCGCCATCATTATCGATATCTGCAGGAATTATACTATTATAAGCACCAGCAATTGAATCGTTAATTGGATGAGCAATCGAAAATTTTCCTTTATTGTTTATGAATAATGTAGGAGACATCCATTCGCCAACAATCCATAAATCCATATCATTGTCATTATCTACATCACTCCACAATGCTGAAGTTACTAATCCTACAGAGCTTAAGCCTGGAGCTATAGAATCAGTTATATCTTTCCAGCCATCTATATCTTTTCTAAGAAGTATAGACTTTGGGATAAAAGGATATTTACCTGGAATAGCCCTGGCACCGATAAAAATATCTATATCACCATCTCTATCATAATCAGCGCCAACAGTACATGATGCAGCAGATTGTTCACGTGGTAATTCCATTATTCCTTGGGCTTTAGCAAACAATCCTTTTCCATCATTTATATACAGTCTATCTTGCAATAACTCAACTTCTTCTTGGGCAAGTTCATTGCCACCAGAACTAATATAGCAGTCATTATCTCCATCACCATCTGCATCAAATAGTAAAATTCCTTGATCTTCATATCTAAAATCAGATTCGAATGCTGGTTGTTTTAGGATTGTAAATTTCCCTGAAGCATTTCCGATATAACAAATAGCTGGGATTTCGTGAGAACCACCAATTACTAAGTCATCAATATCATCACCATTAATATCTGCAGCAGCAATAGCTGGCCCATTTATAGAAAGCCTTCCAGGCATTAAACGCTGTTGATAAAAATCATCAAAAAGATTTTCTTTATGCTTATAATCAATACTTTCTGATGCAGATAATTCTTTACAGATCACAGGCTTAGGATCTATCATTGTTGCGTATTTTGCATCTGCTTGTTTAATAGTTATCAATTGATTTATAGGTACTGAATTCACTATTTGTTTTAAGGATCCTGGCCAATACACAATTACTTTTTTGATTTCAGAAGCATCTGCCAAGCCAATATGAATTACGGGGTCGACACTTGATAAAAAGCCACGACCTGAATGGGCTTCTCTATAAGCAATAAAGTCTTTGCCTTTTATGGTATAATGAACTTCGATTTTTGCACCAATACCTGAGCTATTTTTTCCTGCTCCACGTAATTGCACCCTCAAAAAATTGCCACGTTTTTGTTCAATAGCCATATTACGATAAAGAAAAGCATTTGAATCTACATTATTCAATGCCATATCTAAATCACCATCATTATCGAAATCGGCATAAATAGCACCATTTGTACTTAACTTTTGTGTAAGACCCCATTCATTGCTTATATCTTCAAATTGAAGATTACCTTTATTTCTAAAAACATAATTTCTTAATCTAGTTTTAGGCATTGAATTAATGAGCCACATAAACTTATCAGTCTTTTTCTTAACGCTATAACTGGCAATATCCATGTCTTGTCCATCTCTATTTATACCATTCATGATACAAATATCTTGCATGCCATCATTATCCAGATCGGCAAACCAGCTGGCCCAACTCCAATCTGTTTCTGCAATTCCTGCTAAATAACCAATATCACAAAAATTAAGATTACCACAGTTTAACTGAAGGCAATTTCTAGTTAAAGAAGTGGAATCAAAATATGGGTTAAAAGTAGAAGGGGTTGTCATTTGCGTTAAACGTCTTTCATGGTCTGGAGGCAACATATCAACTGTTAATATATCTGACAATCCATCATTATTGATATCACCAATATCAGATCCCATAGAAAAATGAGAAGTATGACGAAGTTTCTGTGGGGCAATATCAGTAAAAGTACCATTCTTATTATTGATATAAAGCAAATCCCTAGCTTCGAAGTCATTTGCTACATAAATATCAGTCCACCCATCATTATTTAGATCCCCTAAAGCTACACTTAAACAATATCTATCATCATCAATTCCAGCTTGTTTTGAGATATCTGAAAACGTACCATTATTATTAACCATTAACTTGTCTGGATAACCATGTACCTGAGCATAACCGCCGGCAGTATATCCATTTTGACCAATATATACATCTAAATCACCATCATGATCATAATCAAAAAATACTGCTTGAACGCTTTTACCCTCAAAATTCAAACCATATTCAGCACCCTTTTCAGTGAATGTTCCATTACCATTATTGATATACAATAAATTTGGATCATTAAATCTACATATATAAAGGTCTAAATCGCCATCGCCATCTATGTCTGCAAAAGTAGGGCCAAAACTCAAAGAGGCAGAATCTGAAATTCCAGCTTTCTTTGAGATATCTTCAAATTTCCAATTTCCTTTATTAAGATATAATCTATTAGGTACTTGCATACCAGTAAAGAACAGATCAATCAATCCATCATTATTAATATCACCAGCTGCAACACCATTACCAATATAAACAAAGAACTGCCTACTATAATTAAAATCTTCTGTTTCTATAAGCCTATTAAAAAAGGTAACTCCAATAGAATCAGGTGATTGTAATTCTAAGAGTGGAGCCTTCCCTATATTCTCATTTGATTGAGCAAGTATTGAATTGCATGTTAAAACAAAAAACAACAATGATAAATAGATAAGTATATTCATGCGTAAAACAGGAAATTTTCCAAGCCATGAGAAAAAGAAAGGCCAAAACTACAAAATCAAGAGAAGTTAAATGAAAAAAAATTGATCACTTTTGATGCAAGCCATTTAATTTTCAAAAACATAAGCTCATCAAAAAAGCAATTTTATGTTATTTTTGCATATCAATATTATGCTTTATGATTGCAGCATCATAAAAGCAAGCCGAATCATCATTTTCTTCTTATATAAGGCTACTCATGGATACTAAGAGTACTCTGTTTATCATTACTTTACTTATTGCTGGTGGTATTTTTGCGAATAATGTAAAAAGACTAATAGGCTATTTACGCTATGGAAAGCCAGATAATAGAACAGATAAACTTTTTGCGAGAATTAAGCAGACATTATTAGTTGGTTTTGCACAAACAAAGATCTTAAGAGATAAAGTAGCTGGGCCAATACATGCAGGAATATTTTGGGGCTTTTTGATTCTTTTATTTTCTGCAGCTGAAGCAGTACTAGAAGGTATCAATCCAGCATTATCTTTTAATGTGCTTGGACCTTTATATTCGATTATAACAGTTCTTACCGATTTCTTTTGTTTGCTTATTATTGTCGGTACTGCTTTATCTTTATGGCGTAGATATATTCTAAAAATAAAGCGATTACAAGTAGAGCATGAAAAAGTTGAAGCTGGAATGATTTTACTAACAATTTTTAGTATCGTTACTTCTTTATTGCTTCAGAACTCAGCTAGAGTTGCTATGGGGACAGATTTTTCTTGGGCTTTAAGGCCTATATCAACCATTATTGCTTCTATACTTCCTTTGGGCCATACTTCATTTGAGATATTTTGGTGGATGCATATCATTTTAATTTTTTGCTTTACCAATTATCTACCTTTTAGCAAACATTTGCATGTTTTAACTTCTATTCCAAATGTATTCTTGAGCAATTTAGGACCAGTAAATTCTCTAGAAAAAATTGATTTTGAGAAAGAAGATGCTGTCAAATTTGGCATCACAGATATTGAAGATTTTTCTTGGAAAACATATGTTGACAGCTATACATGTACTCATTGTGGTAGATGTACAAGTGTATGCCCGGCCAATCAAACAGGAAAAGTTTTAGACCCAAGAATGGTTATTGTGGGTATTCACGATAGAATAATGGATAAGGCTCCTTTATTAGATAAAATATCTGATTATAAGAAAAATGCTTCTAGACAAGATGTGCGCAAAGCTGCAGATGGATTATTAACTGGAAAAAAATCAGATGAGTTTGATTCTGATGAATCACAGCTTTTTACATTATTGTTAAATGATGATGAACAGAATATTTGGAATAAAAAGCTTATAGGAGATTATGTAAATCCTGATGCATTATGGGCTTGTACAACTTGTGCTGCATGTATGCAGGAATGTCCAGTGAATATTGAACATGTTCCAGCAATTGTAGGAATGAGGCGCTCTATGGTAATGATGGAATCCTCATTTAACGAGGAGAGTGCTTTACTTCCTGATATTTATGGAAATATGGAAACAAATTCTGTTCCTTGGGGAGGATTTAGCGAGCAAGACAGAGCGAATTGGACAGAAGGCAAAGGAATTAAAACCGCGGCAGAAGACCCAGAAATGGATGTTTTGTTCTGGGTTGGTTGCGCTGGTAGTTTCGATGAAAGAGCAAAGAAAACTACTTCTGCATTTGCAGAACTAATGCAGATCGCAAATATTAATTTTCGCATTCTTGGTACCGAAGAGCGCTGCACTGGAGATCCAGCTAGAAGATCTGGAAATGAATATCTTGCTGATATGCTAACCAAAATGAATATAGAAACAATGAACACATATAATGTTAAAACAATAGTTACAACTTGTCCTCATTGTTTTAATACATTAAAAAATGATTATCCTCAATTTGGCGGAGTATATGATGTGATGCATCATTCTCAATATGTGAAAGAACTTATAGAAACAGGAAAACTTCTTATTGATAAAGAAAAAACCACAGTAAGTTCAGATGCGATAACATATCATGATTCTTGTTATTTAGGACGTTATAATAATGAATATGAAGCTCCAAGAGCATTATTAGAGAATGTACCCGGTTTAACAATCATCGAAGTAAATAAATCTCAAGATAAAGGATTTTGTTGCGGAGCGGGCGGCGGAAGAATGTTCATGGAAGAAACCGTTGGAGATAGAGTAAATATTACAAGAACAAATGAATTACTTGCTACAGGAGCTAAAACAATTGCTGTGAATTGTCCATTTTGTACCACAATGATTACAGATGGCGTTAAAGCGGCTGATATGGTTGATAGCGTTCAAATACGTGATATATCAGAAATATTATTAGAATCGATACACACTCACAATCATCATTAAGAAATGTTTTCAATAGAATTTGATAAAATCGTACAGTTTAGACGCTCTAATAGATCATTCGACCCCGATATTAAAGTGCCTGATGAAATTATTCAAAAAGCACTTGAACATGCTATTTTATCGCCAAATAGTAGCAATATGCAACTATGGGAATTTCATTGGATTCGTTCTAAAGCTAACCTTGAAGAATTTATACCACTTTGCTTAAGCCAATCTGCTGCTAAAACAGCTCAGCAGATGGTTGTATTTGTAACTAGACAAGACAAATGGAAATCCCGAGCACAATGGAATGAAGAAAATGTAAGGAAAACTATTATTGGTGAACCAAATGCTATTCAAAAAGGCGGATTAGATTATTATAAAAAAGTTATGCCTTTATTGTATATGCAGGATATCTTTGGTATCATGAGCTTTATAAGAAGAACAATCAGTTTTTTTGCTGGACTACAAAAACCTTTTTTTCGTGCGGGTGGCAGAGCTTTTCAAAGAATTACAGTTCATAAATCTTGTGCTTTAGCTGCACAGACTTTTATGTTGTCAATTGCTTCACAAGGCTTTCATACATGCCCAATGGAGGGATTTGATGCTATAAGAGTAAAGAAAGCTCTTAAGCTTCCAAAAGGAGCCGAGATATCAATGATTATTGCCATTGGCAAAGGAACCGAGCCAGGAATATGGGGTCCAAGATATAGATTACCATATCAAGAAGTAGTTGTAAAACATTAACATAAAGCCCATGAATCACATTCATGGGCTTTATCATTAATTTTAAATATAGATCAGAAACCAACAACAGCTTCTACAACCACACCATTAAATTTTCCACCATTAAAGATATTATCAGTAGGAAAATCAGTATAGTTTTGGGATACATATTCTCCTTTAAGAAGAACATTTGGTGTTACAAACCATCCAGCAGCAAAGGCCATTCTATCTATACCAACTTCATTTATCTTAGGAGCTAAAGCAGTTCCACCAGAACCAGCAAGATTCAACATTTCTGCTTTAACAGAATTATATCTAATTCCAGCATATACATTGTTTTTTCCACCCCAACCAAAACGATAAATACCATCTATTGCCATTTGAGTGAATTTTCTATCTGAATCATAGGATGCAGCAGAGCGACCAGTATTCATATCATAATCTGCAAATAGTTCAAAACCATATGCATTAATCAATAGATTAATCATATTCGCATTTACTTCATCATTCATATTTGGATTAAAACGTCCAGAGGTGAATTGGGTAGTTGCAATAGGTTTTGGTGCATTAGGTGTTGCTACTGCATTGGCTGCTGCACTTTCCATTACTAAGAAATAATTTGATCCAGTTCTATCGCCAGAAAACAGTGTATTTGCACCATTTTTGCCTTTCATATATCCAGAAGCAGTTAAGCGTACTCTTACATCTTCATTTAGTTTATTATCATAACCAACTTTCCACAATAAAGACATAGAACGGCTATCATCGCTATATGTTAATGTTGAATCGGCATTTTTTGCAGTACTTACTGGGTCAACATTTCCTTTAATCTCACCATTCGTCATACCAACCATCGCTAAAAATCCATTACTTTGAACATACAATTCGCCACCAATTTCGGTAGCAAATGCATCGATAATATAATTTTCTATAAATGGATTAAAAATAGTATTTCCACCATCAGATCTACGGAAATGGGCATCCCCATAATTAATTTCTTGATGTCCTACTTTAAGAGTTACATAGTCAAACACCTTGTCAATTAAATCACTCTTTAAGAATTTCATTTTGTCAATTTGGATATAACCACCCTTTACCCATGTTTCATTATGATGCCTTGCAGATAAATAAGTAGTGAGATTTAAACGCACGCCATCTTCTAATTGAACATCGAATAATAAGTTGGCAGAAGCTGTGTTGAATCCAGATGTAATTGGATAAGGTAAATTCTGATTGTATTTTGTTCCGCTTAGGACAATATACTTAGCAGGTGCGGTGTTTTCATGACTTAAAGCCTGAAACTGCTGAGTAAATCCTCCGCCTATACGAAGCTTCAATCCTTCATACTTTGATCCTTCTACTTTAGGTGTTTCAAATACATTCATTCCGTTCAAATCATTAGTGCGGAAATATTGCATTGAAGGAAATTGAGCGAGAGCAGGAATTATGCTTCCAGCAACAAATACTGTAATGAGTGCTATTCTAAACATGGTTTTCATAGCATTTTCCTCGATTGTATAATGAATAAACAATAGATGCTTCCCTCTAAATTATTTATCAATCATCATTCCATTGGATTAATAATAGGTTAAGAGTTATTGCATTTTTAATTTTCAAAGTTTAGATAAAAAAGAGAATACATTGTCAGCATTCCCTTTTGTAACAATGGAAAATTCAGATATTATTCGCTCATTAATTATGACAATTATCATAGTTATAGAAAAATAAATAGAGCACTTTTGAATAATGAGAATGCATCATATTGTAAGCTCACACATGATAATTATGAGAATTATAAATGGAGAATCACCATGAAAACAAGTAATCTTATAGGCCTATTTGCTTGTATTAGTCTTTTATCACTATCTACTGTACATAGTCAATCTTTAAAAATGGCAGGTTCCAGTAAAGTATGGATTGATGGAACCTCCACTCTACATGATTGGAAATGCGATGCTAAAGGCATATTTGGAAATTTTTCTATCCCAGATGATGTATTTGGGTCAAAAGTAGGAGAGGATATAGATATCAAAGCATCTATACAGATACCAGTAAACAAAATTTGGAATAAAGAAGAAAAATTAGTCGAAAATTTAAGAGAAGCATTAGAAGATGATAAGTTTTCTAGTATTAAATACACTGTTATTAAAGCCACAGTGATTTCTAGTGACGCAAATAATGCCAAAGTTAGAACCAATGGAAAATTAGCAATTCATGGAAATGAAAAAACTGTAACAATCGATGTTCAGTTAGCAAAACAAGCAAGTGGAATGGAAGCTAAAGGATCATATTCTCTAAAAATGAAAGACTATGATGTAGACCCTCCAACTATGTTTTTGGGGACAATTAAAACTGGAAATGAAATCAAGATTTCTTTTGAATTGGATTTAACAAAATGATAAGTAGAAAAAGTATACTCACCACATACCTAATTTCTGTGATATTACTTATACCTTCTCTTCACGCAAATAATTTGGGTAAATATCACATACAAAGTGAAAGCACTGTTTGGATTGAGGGAAGTTCGAATATTAATACATTCAAATGTGTTTCGTATAAAGTGCATGGAGAAGGAATTCTAGATAGTTCAATAAAGGCTGCTCCTATAATTGGCTCACCATTTAATGTTCGTTTAAAAGCTACTTTTGCAATCACAGTAAAATCAATGGATTGTGGTAATCCTATGGTTAATAGTGATATGTATGAAGCATTAAAAAGTGATGATTTTACTACATTATCTTATGAACTAAAAAGAGTTGATTTGCTTGGTGATATTAGTAAAGATAATGGGGAATATTATGCAAATACTGTAGGAATGTTAACCGTAGCAGGGTCCCCTAGAGAAATCAAAATGAAGGTAAAATTAACTTCATTGGGAAATGGAAAATATAAAATCGAAGGAAATAAAGAAGTTCTTATGACAGATTTTGGCGTAAAACCTCCAACAGCTATGATGGGCTTGCTTAAAGCACATGATAGGCTAACATTCTATTTTGATATTATTGTAGATGGATAAAAACATAAATCGATAAAAGAACGGACATCTACAATTAGATATCTGTTTTTCTTATGTAGAGAAAGGCAAAGTAAAGAGTGTATATTCACCTTTTACTGATTCAATCAGCTTTTCACCCTCTGTAGTTGTGATAAAAGTTTGTGCCCCAGACTCTAATACTTGCTCTAACACTCTATGAGTTCTTTCAGCATCTAATTCGCTAAATATATCATCGAAAAGTAAAATTGGTGTTTCATTTCTTACTTCTTGAAGATAGGTAAATTCAGCCCATTTAATACTAATTAACAGAGATTTATGTTGTCCTTGAGATGCAGTTTCTCTTGCTCTACCACCATGGATCATAATCTGAATATCATCTTTTTGTGGACCAAACAAAGTGGTAGCTCTTCTATACTCATCAATTTCTAGTAGTTGTGCGGCAATTGTATATGAGTCTTTAAAATCCTGAAAAGAAATAAGTTTTTTTTCTTTTTGAGTATCTGGGATATATTCAATTGATACTGTTTCTTTTGTACCACACATTGTTTGATATGCTTTTAAAAAATGCGGTGTAAATTCTTCTATAAAGGATGCCCTAGCAGCCCCAATTCTAGCACCATATTCTATAAGTTGATCTGTAAGTACACCAAATAATCCTTTATCTACAGAAACTCCTTGAATCTTTGCTTGATATAATAATGCATTTCTTTGTTTGATTATTTTTTTTACTGTAATTGCATCGTCTACATAGACTTTTCTTGCTTGGGATAATAAAGCATCCATAAATCTTCTTCGATCATCTGGTGCTCCAAAAGTAATTTCTTTAAAATCAGGAGATAAAACAATCAATGGAATTTCGCCTAAAATATCTTTTGGATTCATTCTATCTCCTAAACTAGAATGAATCAATTTTCTAGATCCTTCTTTATAATGTACCCCAACTCGATAAGGAATACCTAGATCAGAAATCGCTTGAACTCCAACTGTGTACGAGTCAAATCCCTTTTTTATAAGGTCGCTATCAGCCGAAGGTAAAAATGTTTTAGATAATCCACAAATAGAGATAGCCTCTAAAATTGTTGTTTTTCCTGAACCATTTAAACCAGTAATAATATTCAATAATGGAGAACACTCCAAACTGCTCTGTTCATGATTTCTAAGATGCTCCAGAGTAATTGTTCGGATATACATATAATGTGGTTTTGGTAAAAAATAATACAACAAATTACGGAGTTAATTCAGTTTGTAGAAATTTCTTTCATTCTGAATCGTCTTAAAAGCACATGATGAACACATAAGCACCTATTCAGATAATTCACCAGAGAAAAAGTATGAATCTCCAAAAATTTACACTAAAGGCTCAAGAAGCCTTACAAACTGCTCAAGAGATCGCAAATGGATACTCAAATCAGTCTATCGAGCCAATACATTTACTTGCAGCATTATTACAAGATTCAGCGGGAATTGTACCACCAATGCTCATGAAAATTGGCGCTAATTTGAATTATCTAAAATTAAAAGCAAATGAATTCATGGAGTCTTTGCCTAAAGTGGCTGGATCTTCATCTACTTATATTTCTAATGGACTAACTCAAATCCTGGAAACTGCTCAAAAAGAAGCGCTTTCTATGAAAGATGAATATGTTAGCGTAGAGCATTTATTACTTGGTTTTACTCAATTTCAATCTCAAGCTTCTCAATTGCTTAAAGATCAAGGGATTAACAAAGATTCTCTAAAAAAAATACTATTAGAAACCAGAGGTAATTCCAAAATTACAGATCAAAATCCCGAAGATAAATATCAAGCTTTACAGCGTTATGGACGAATTTTAAATGATGAAGCTAGAAAAGGAAAGATAGATCCAGTAATCGGAAGAGAAGATGAGATTAGAAGAATTTTGCAAGTTTTATCCAGAAGAACTAAAAATAATCCAGTTATTATAGGAGAACCTGGTGTAGGTAAAACAGCAATAGTAGAAGGTATTGCACAAAGAATTATAAGTGGTGATGTTCCAGAAACTCTTAAATCTAAAACTATTGTCTCTTTAGACATGGGTTCTTTGATTGCCGGTACAAGTTTTAGAGGACAATTCGAAGAGCGTTTAAAAGCAATTGTTCAACAAGTAACAGAGTCTGATGGAGAAATCATCCTATTTATTGATGAACTTCACACTTTGATTGGCGCAGGTGCAACTGGTGGTTCTATGGATGCTGCTAATATTCTAAAACCTGCTTTAGCACGTGGCGATTTGAGATGTATTGGCGCTACTACATTAGATGAATATCAAAAATATATAGAAAAAGATCCAGCTCTTGAAAGAAGATTTCAGAAGGTATTGGTAGATGAACCAACCATTGATGATACCATTTCAATTTTGCGTGGTCTTAAAGAACGATATGAAGTACATCATGGTGTAAGGATTACCGATGCTGCCATTGTGGCTGCCGCTCAATTATCTTCACGATATATAACTGATAGATTTTTACCAGATAAAGCTATTGATTTGGTAGATGAAGCTGCCAGTAAATTGCGTATCGAAATTGATTCTATGCCAGAAGAACTTGACAATTTAGACAGAAAAATTCGCCAATTAGAAATCGAGAAACAAGCTCTGATTAGAGAATTACAAGTTGATGAATGATCAATGTGATATAAATACATGCCCCCAATGAGATACACTTTTTGGGGGCATTTTTTATGGACTTAATCTAACAATATGCCAAGAATCTTGCTGTTTATTATACTTCATTCTATCATGCAATCTGCTTGGACGTCCTTGCCAAAATTCAAATGATGATGGATGAATGATATAACCACCCCAAAAATCTGGTAATGGAATTTCCTTGCCTTCATACTGAGCCAAACATTGCTGATATGATTCTTCTATACTATGTCTGCCCTGGATAATGCTACTTTGTGCCGAAGCCCAAGCACCCAATTGGCTTTCTCTAGGCCTTGAAACAAAATACGCTTTACTAGTTTCTGTACTTATTTTACTAACCTTACCTTCTATTCTAATTTGTCTTTCTGCCTCTGGCCAAAAGAAAAGAACACTTATATATGGATTATGCTCTAATTCTTTGCCTTTTCTGCTTTCGTAATTCGTATAAAAAATGAATCCTCCATCTTCTATTCCTTTTAATAGAACAACTCTTGATGATGGCTTATTATCAGCAGAAACTGTACTTATTACCATTGCATTTGGCTCTAGAACACCAAGTTCTCCCGCCTGAAGAAACCATTCATTAAATAATATAAATGGAGAATCTGGAATCTGATGTTCTTCTAAACCACCTTTTGTATAATGCTGTCTTAAATCAGCAAGATTTTGTGTTAATGCCATGGAAAACTCAATTATTTAAGTGATGATACAATTGTATGTACATTTGCTTCTAACATTCCAAGATATGTTCCTGCCTTTTTGCTTTTGCTATCTAAAGCATCAGAAAAAAGTTGCCCACCAATACCAACACTTCCTCCGGAAGCTTGTACATTATACATTACAGACTCAATAGATCGCTTAGGAACAGACGATTCAATAAAAATCGAACGAATTGAATATTGTTTAATCAATGCACTTAAACGCATAATATCTTGAATACCAAATTCAGCTACTGTAGATATTCCTTGCAAGCCTACCACTTGCATGCCATATGCGCGCCCAAAATATCCAAATGCATCATGTGCAGTTATCAATATCCTTTGTTTTTCAGGAATTAACTCAATTCTTTGTTTCGTCCAAGCATGCATTTCATGTAGTTTTTTTTGATACTTCTCATATGTATCTCGTGAACTTTGTGCTTGTATGGGATAATGCCTATTCAATGTCCAATATATATGTTGTAAACCCTTACTATATAAAGAGATATCAAACCATATATGTGGGTCGTGAATTCCTTCTCCTAAAGACATCAGAGATGATTCCGGAACACCATCTGATACAGCAATCACAAGTTTATGTCTTCCCACCTTTTTAAGAATTTCTGTCATTTTCCCCTCTAAATGAAGTCCATTATATACGATAATATCTGCAGAGCTTAATAAACCAACATCTTTAGCTGATGCTTTATATAAATGTGGGTCTACCCCTGGCCCCATCAATGACTCAACAACAAATGAACTATCTAGACTATTACTTAATATATCTGCAATTATTCCTGTAGTAGCAAGCACATGTATTTTCCCATCATTTTTTTTGGGTGATACACAACCATAAAAGGTTATTGCTAAAAAAATTGCAAATACAATATTGTGCATAGATTTATGTTTCACTTTTGCTACTTATATCTTTTCAAACACTTATATCTTCAAAAATATCAATATTTACATTGTAAAGTAAACCTATTGATATAATTGAATTAATGCCGAAATAAAGGGTGGATTGTTTCGTACATTTGCATATTATTTTACTACTTATTTTTTTCTCTAATCTATGTTGCCAAGAATCTCTATAGGACCATTACTGTGGTGTTTAGCACTAGCTATAGGATTATGGGGTTATGTAAGTATGACTACCCCAGCAACCATTTATATGAGATTTCCCTTGGTAATTGATTTACCAGAAGAAAGGGCATTAGAAGTTCAACCACCAAGCGAGATTTCTATAAAAGTAAGAACATCTGGCTGGCAATTATTGTATTTACAATATTTTAGTTCGCAACCAGAATGTCATGTTGATGCTACTAAAATGACAGGCAGGATATCTGCAAATGGAGAATTACTTATTAATAAAATGGATATTCTTCAAGGGATTAGGCCTTCTATAAGTTTAGAAAAAGTAGTTGAACTCAATCCCGAAACAATTTCGCTTTCTACAGGCATGTTATTTAGAGAAACTGTTCCTGTAGAATCCAAAGTATCCATTATTCCCCGCGATGGATTTGATATTGTTGGTGCTATATCTGTAAAACCCGATAGCATCGTATTAAGAGGCAATAGTAATATTGTACATTCAATATCTTCTTGGGCTACTCAAAAATTAGAATTTAAAGATTTGGCCGGCCCTTTTTCATTTACAGTTCCCTTAAAAGACTCACTTAAAAATCTTATTACAAGCGCTGTAAAAGAAGTTACAATTTCAGGTGATATTCAACAATCTGCAGAGATTTCAGTTTCTGATATTCAAGTTGAAATTATTGGAGCTCCAGATGGACATCAGCACAAAATCGAGCCTGCTTTAATTACTTTACATATTCGTGGTGGAGTAAAAAGACTATCTACTCTTACTTCTCAAGATTTTAAAGTATTTGTAGATTATTCTTCATTAATAAATGATTCAATAGGACAAATTAAGCCTTCAATTAGCGTTCCTGCTGGGATTCATATTTTAGGTATGGAACCCCAAAAACTTATTCATCGTAATATCATCAAATCATGGGATAAATAAGTATTTATGCGCTACCCTGAACATCTTATAGAACAAATCAGAGCACAGTCAGATATCGTAGAAGTAATTAGCGAATCTGTACAATTAAGAAAAGCTGGTCGTGGATTTATTGGTTTATGTCCATTTCATCCAGATAAAAAACCGTCTATGAATGTTAATCCCGATTTGGGAATATTCAAATGCTTTTCTTGTGGTAAGGGTGGGAATGTTATCACATTTTTGATGCATAAACAAGGCCTTACTTTTACAGAAGCTATTAAATCTCTTGCCTTTAAAGCCGGTATTCCTTTGCCTGATGACCCTGAAGTTAACAATGAATCAAATGAAGTCTATAATCGCAGAGAAGCTGCATTTAAAGTTCTGGCAGCAGCAGGTAAATTTTATCAACAAACATTGCATTCTCCAATTGGGGATAGCATAATAAGATATTTTCTTGGCAGAGGATTTGACATATCTATTCAAGAACTTTTTGGCCTTGGTTATGCTCCAGACTCTTGGTCTGATACTCTATTAGAAATGCAAAAACAAGGCTTTTCAGAACAAGCTTTAGAAGATGCTGGTTTAATTTTAAGGCGAGAAAAAGATGGTAAACCATATGACAGATTTAGGGGCAGAGCAATTTTTCCTATTCATGACCCTTTAGGAAAAATTATTGGCTTTGGGGCCAGAAGAATGAATGATGATGATAATCAGCCAAAATACATTAATTCTCCTCAAAGTTTAGTATATGATAAAAGCAGGGTCTTATATGGCTTAGCACAGGCAAAAACAGCCATTAGAACAGAAGGAAAAGCAATTCTAACAGAAGGTTATGCTGATACTATTGCATTAGTTCAAGCTGGATTTACGAATGTTATTGCATCCAGTGGAACAGCTTTAACCACCGAACAATTGCAATTGCTAAGTAGATATTGCAAAAAAATATATATAGTTTATGATGGCGATAGCGCAGGAATTCAAGCTTCATTGAGAGGAATGGAATTAGCTGTTGAGTCCGGGTTTGATGTCTGGATGGTTACTTTGCCAGAAGGAGAAGACCCCGACAGTTTTATTAAAATGCGTGGTCCAGAAGATTTTCGGAGAGCATTAAGAGATGCTAAATCTTTTCTTCAGTATAAATCTGAGACTTTAAAAAAACAAGGTTTATTTGACACTGCATCTGGGAGAGCTCAAGCAATTAGGTCTTTAGTTGAAACTATTGCAAAAGTTCCTGATACCCTTCAGCATGATTTTCTTATTCAACAATTAGCCGATTCTATGCAATTGAGTTATTCTCAATTAGAAAAAGTATATGAAGAATTAAGAAAAGCTAAATTTTCAATTAGTAAAAACGATCAACAAAAACACATATACTCAGATCAAATTCTTGCGCCTGAAGCAGCCGATAAAGACATTGTATCTGCTCAAGAAACATCTTCTACTTTTACACAGGCTTTTCCAGAAGAAAAAGAAATTTTACGAATTGCACTTACCTCAGAAAATGCATTGCGATATATGACGCAAGTGCTTGGTATTTCAAAAGAAGCATTTTTATCTCCTTCTGCTTCGAAACTATATCAATATACTTTAGATATCTTTATTGATAAAGGTGATACAATACTTATTCAACATCTAACAGATCGCACCGATTTACCCGAAGATGTTCGTAATTTATTAATGGATATTGTATTTCTTAAAGAAGATATAAGTGCCAATTGGACAAAATTTAAGGTAGAAATTCCACAAGAAAATGTTAGACGAGGTCTTATGGAATCTTTAGCTAAACTTCGTTTAAGACATTTAGAAATAGAATTAGATTTTTTAAGAGCCGAACTCAAACAAAATCCCAATAATGATAGAGAACAACAAATTATGATGCGTCTTCAGGAAATCCTGAAAGAAAGGCATGAAATTCCAATGAAGTTTCATACTTCACTTATTTAAAGTATTATCTATGAATTATTTTATTCTTACAATTCTTATCGCACTTAATGCCCTCACAGTAATTAAAGCTCAAGATATACCTCGCAATCTACCCTCAATTTCTACACAAAAGGCTGCCCAACATTTAGGCTTTCTTGCTTCAGATTCTATGCGTGGCAGGAATACTCCAAGCCCAGAACTTGAAAAAGCTGCAGAATATATAGCTAATCATTATAAGTCTTTAGGTTTATTACCTATTCAAGGTTCATATTTTCATAATTATACTTTAGAAAGACTTCATTTAGATACTCCTACAGTTTGTATCTTAGAAAAAAATGGGA
>Ga0192647_100046_pt1 | contig 68216 bp, 63 predicted proteins | sample LauGreFa1BDMLBSN_2_FD_133046 | JGI IMG/M metagenome (GOLD analysis project Ga0192647, IMG submission 133046) | Freshwater lake microbial communities from Lake Michigan, USA - Fa13.BD.MLB.SN - reassembly | ecosystem: Environmental > Aquatic > Freshwater > Lake | place: Lake Michigan, USA... | reverse complement strand
ATAGTTCAAGGTGGTGAAGAAAGAAAAGATTCTATCAATGCTGCTTTTCATCATCCTTTGGTGCAAGATTCAGATTTAATTTTGATTCATGATGCAGCAAGACCATTTGTACCAATAGATATAATCAAAAATCTCATTGATCAATCTTTAATCCATGGCGCTTGTATTCCTATATTAGCATCTAAAGACACAATGAAAATAGTTCAAGAAAATGCTGTGGTTGAAACGATACCAAGAGATGTACTTTTTTCTGCTCAAACTCCGCAAGTTTTTTCATATAATCTATATAAACATGCTTTAGATTTACATCATAATACATCTGTATATACTGATGATGCAAGCCTATTCGAGCTTTGTAAGCTTCCCGTTTATACAGTAGATGGCAATGAGATAATGATGAAGATAACTACAAAACAAGATTTAAAAGTAGCAGAATATCTCTATAGTTCTATGGATATATATAATGGAGAATAAGCATAAAGTTGCTATTATAGGTGCTACCAGTAAAACAGCAGAAGCGATGATCAGACTATTCATCGCAGAAACTGATTGGGATATTCTTTTATGTACAGCTTCAACTGAATATAATTTCCCAAAAGAAGTTACTGTACTTCCTATTGATTATGAGCATCCAAAACATATAAGAGAATTATTCTTAGAGCATATGCCAACTGTGATTATTAACACAGCAGCAATGACAAATGTAGATGCTTGTGAAATTGATAAACAAAAATCATGGAACATCAATGTAACATGGGTAGAACAATTAAGTAGAACAGCTGCAATTGTAGATGCTCATTTAATTCATTTTTCATCAGACTATGTGTTTGATGGGAAATCCGGTCCTTATACTGAATCCGATGTGCCTAATCCAATATCGTATTATGGTAAATCTAAATTAGCAAGCGAAAATGCATGTAAAATCTCTTATGCCAAATCTACTATCATAAGAACAAATGTAGTTTATGGTTATTCATCGCATAATAAAGTTGATTTTGTTCAATGGATAATCAATATGTGTGAGTTAAAAAATCCTTTTGGAGTAGTTAACGATCAAATGTCTAATCCAACTCTTACAGATGATATTGCCCTAGGAATAAAAAAAATAATTGAAAAGAAGAGGATTGGCTTATATCATTTTGGTGGATTAGATTTTATCAATCGAATAGATTTTGCTAAAAAGATTGCTGAAATTTATCATTTGGACGATAGTTTAATTCAACCCATAACAACTGAATCTCTTAATCAAAAAGCTAAAAGACCATTACAAAGTGGATTAATATCCCTAAAAGCAAGTACAGATTTAGGAGTAAAGTTTTGTGGTATAGAAAGTGGTCTTATTACGCTTAGACATCAAATGCATGTTTTTTCTAAATATTCAAGATAAAGATATGATTATATCTGTGTGTGGCGCTGGAACAATGGGCAGAGGAATAGCATTATTAGGTTTGCTTTCAGGAAATAATGCAAGGATATATGATGTTTCAGAAACAGCATTACAAAATGCTGATGCTTATATTAAAACTCAAATTACCAAATTATGTGAAAAAGGAAAGTTAAGTCAAGAAGAAGCATATAGATATTCTCAGAACCTTCTATGTACTAATGATATTTCTATGTTGGTAAAGGATGCGAACTTTATTATTGAAGCTATTATAGAATTTCCAGAACCAAAACATGAGCTATTTGTTTCTATAGAAAATGCTGGATTATCCGAAACAACAATATTAGCTACAAATACTAGTTCGCTATCAGTGAATGTATTAAGTAAAAATAGAAAATACCCACATAGATTTGTTGGGCTTCATTTCTTTAATCCAGCTCAAATAATGAAACTTGTAGAAATAGTTCAAGCTAGTTCTACATCTGAAAAAACAGTAGAAGAATGTGTTGCACTTTGTACCCTTTTAGGGAAATCACCTGTAATTGCCAAAGATGTTCCAGGATTTATTGTCAACAGAGTTGCTAGAAATTTTTACAATGAATCAATGCGTATTGCAACTGAACAAATGGCAACACCTAAACAAATAGATTCCATCATGAAATCTGCTGGATTTAGGATGGGACCATTTGAACTAATGGACTTAATTGGTAATGATATCAATTTGGATGTTACAAAATCAGTGGCATCACAGTATTTTTATGAACCGCGCTTTACTCCTTCTTTAATGCAGCAAACTGTTGTAAATGCAGGTAATTACGGTAGAAAAACTGGTAGCGGTTTTTATGATTATAATGATACTTTGTAAAATTTATACATATAAAGGAAAAACTAATGAATGTAGTAGTTATTGGTGCGGGAACCATGGGAAATGGTATCGTACATATTTTTGCTCAATCTGGACATACTGTAACAATGGTTGATATAAACGAAAATGCTTTGCAAAAAGGTTTATCAACAATAGATGGTAATTTATCAAGACAAGTCAAAAAAGAGCTTATTTCTGAAGAAACAAAAAGTCAGACATTATCTCATATTACAGTAAGTACTGATTTAATCTCTGCAGTTAAGAATGCAGATTTACTTGTTGAAGCTGCTTCAGAAAATAAATCTATAAAAATTCAATTATTCCAAGAAGCACAAAAGTCAGCACCAGAATCTTGTATTTTTGCAAGCAATACATCTTCTATTTCGATAACTGAATTAGCAGCAGCTACAAATAGACCAGATAAATTCATTGGAATGCACTTCTTTAATCCTGTTCCAATCATGAAATTATGTGAAATAGTAAGAGGTTATGCTACTTCTGATGATACATACTCCACAATATATACTCTTTCTAAAGAATTAGGAAAAGTTCCAGTTACAGTTCAAGATTATCCGGGATTTATATCTAATCGTATCCTTATGCCTATGATAAATGAAGCAATTTATTGTTTAATGGAAGGTGTAGCTTCTGCTGAAGATATTGATACAGTTATGAAATTGGGTATGGCTCATCCAATGGGACCTTTAACCTTAGCAGATTTTATTGGTTTAGATATCTGCTTATCAATCATGGAAGTATTATTCAATGGATATGCTGATAGCAAATATAGGCCTTGTCCATTATTGAAGAAAATGGTAGCTGCAGGACATTTAGGACGTAAATCAGGCAAAGGATTTTTCACTTATTCTGCATAACTATTGATTTTTATGAAGTGTATTATACAAAGAGTACAATATGCCTCTGTTGTTGTAGATGAAGTAGAAATAGCTTCAATCAAGCATGGGATTTTAGCTTTTGTAGGTTATTCTGTGAAAGATACTTCAAAAGTTAATTCATGGTTAGCTGAAAAATTAATTGGATTTAGGATATTTTCTGATTCATCAGGAAAGATGAATCTATCTGTTAAAGATATCAAAGGAGAGATTCTAATAGTATCGAATTTTACTCTCTGTGCACAAACATCTAAAGGTTTAAGGCCAGGATTTACAGATGCTAAATTACCTGAACAAGCATCTCTATTATTTACAGAATTATATCATGTATTAACACAATATGATATTCCTGTAAGTACTGGACAATTTGGAGCAGATATGAAAATCTCATTAATGAATGATGGTCCTGTCACTTTTATATTAGAACAATAACCCATTGATTTATGTATTCACATTTTCATCATGATATTACATTAAGCACTACTTTTAGAACTAAAGTTATTGCTAAACAGCATATCTATATTGAAGATATACAAGATTCATCTTTACTGATTGAAGAATTAAAGGGAAGAATTCCCTTAATTCTTGGTGGCGGAAGTAATTATCTATTTGTTAATGAAAATCCTGATCTACTTATATCTATTAATAATGCTTCATTATCAATAGTAGATGAGAACAAAGATTCAATTACAATTGATGTGGGTGCATCTTATAATTGGCATGAATTAGTTTTGTTTTGTCTTGAAAAAGGCTGGTATGGTTTAGAGAATTTATCATTAATTCCAGGCACAATAGGTGCAACTCCGGTTCAAAATATTGGAGCATATGGAAGAGAGATCTCTGAATTTGTGATATCAGTTTCTGGTTTTGATATGAATTCAGGAAAATATCATGTTTTTACGCATTCAGAATGTCAATTTTCATATAGATCAAGCTATTTTAAAACACATCTAAAATCGTCTTTTTTAATTACTTCAGTACGATTACAATTATATAAAAATCCTTTAATAAAAGCAGATTATCCTGATGTTCAAAAAGCTTTACTTGATGCTCAAATAAAGAATCCAACACCTAAAGAAATATCAGATATTATCATACATATTAGACAATCCAAATTGCCAGATCCACTTCAGATTGGGAATGCAGGGTCATTTTTTAAGAATCCTTCTATAACTGAAGAATTTTATCATTCTTTAATAAAACACTATCCAGGAATACCTTCGTATCCTCAAACTGATGGTACTGTAAAAATTTCTGCAGCTTGGCTGATTGATAGTTGTGGATGGAAAGGATTTAGAGAACAAGATATCGGCGTTCATAATAAACAAGCTTTGGTTTTAGTAAATTATGGCAATGGAAAGGCAAGAGATATTTATCATCTTTCTATGAAGATTCAAGAATCTATCAACAATACATATGGTATTTTTCTTGAGCCTGAAGTTAATATCATTTTATGAGATAGAACTATGTTAATCATGAAATTTGGTGGTTCTGTATTAAAAGATATTGCTGGCTTTCAGTCTATGCTTTCAATTGTACAAGCATATAAGAATGAAAAACTATTGATAGTTATTTCTGCTTTAGATATTTCAACTCGAATATTATCCAAAGCATTATTGATTACTTCACAAGGTTTATTAGATCAAGCCCAAGAACTTATTCTTCAGCTTATTGAGAAACATAGAGTATTAGCAGAAACTCTTTTCAGTGATTCTAAAGGATATGATGCATATATAGAATTGTTAGATAACCATAAGAAAAGATTATTTAAGATTCTTCATGGGGTATCCATTACAAAAGAAATATCTGGCAGAGTACAAGATCTCTTTATAAGTCATGGAGAACTCTTGGCATTAGAATGTGTTCATCATTTTATAGAATCCCACAGTATTCAACATTCTCTTATTGATGCACGAGAAATAATCATTACAGATAATAGATTTGGATCTGCAAGGCCTTATCGTGAGTTTACTAAACAACATGTTCAGGATACATTATTACCATTATTTAATCATAATAATATCTTAATAACTCATGGATTTATTGCATCTGATGAGCAGGGAAATACAACAACCATGGGCACAGAAAGCTCTAATTTAACTGCTTCATTATTAGGATCTTTATTACCTGCTTCAGAAATTATTATATGGACCGATATAGAGGGTATACGAAATTCAGACCCCAAATATATTGAGAATACACAATGTATAAGAAATATGTCGTATCAACAAGCAGAGAGACTTGCTAATCAAGGCTTAAAAGTTATTCATGTCTCTATGCTTGAAGATCCATCTAAATCAGGAATTCCAGTTACGATTAAATCTGCATTAAATCCTAATGGTGAATCTACTACAATCTCTCATCAAGAAAACACTAGCTTACAGATTATGATTAATATTGCTCATAATGAACAGAGATATTTTGTTTTGCCTGATGAAGTACTAAACAAAAACAAAAACAATATCCAATTACTAATTATACAATCATCACATCCATCTATCAAAGAGGCATTAATTCATAGAATGTCTAATGATTATTCACCAGACATATCATGTGCAATTTCATATTATGCTGATGTACATCTTGTATGGGGTAATAAAATCTATATAGATACACTGCAAATGAATCTCTTTAATAATTTTTTACATGAGGAATCTATACTATGAAAACATTTCATGAATTTGTAGACAAATCTACAGCACCAATTCAAGGGAATATATATCAGGTTTCATTACATGGACAACAAGTATATTCCGCAGAGATAACTAATTATAAAAAAGGAGCTTGTTGGGCAACACTTACTGTCTTACAACCAGCTAATCAAGAGATGTCTTCCATTTATAAAAAAGGGGATAGTTTTGAAGTTAAAGTAGCGCAATATGAATTCACTTTAATAGAAAGCTAATGTGGGATCATTTGCACAACATGCCTCTATTGGTATACTAAGTGGCCTTACTATTTCCGCTATTTCATTCCAATGTTCACAATTACATATGATTGATTCAATAGCTTGTGGAGCTTTATGCACTCTGAGTAATTTTGTACCAGATATTGATAGCCAACAATCAAAACCTGCAAGAACAATTAAAGATATTATTAGTACTTGCATCACTTCTTATATAATCTATAAACTTCCACATATAGATTTTTCCGTCTATATAGTAATAGCATTAAGCACATTTTTCTTACTTCAATATATATTTTCATTTATTCTATCAAGAATTACAGTTCATAGAGGAATGTTTCATAGCATACCTGCTATCTTGATATGGAGTTGTATAATATATAATGCTTGTTATTCATCTACGGAATTAAACAAAATATATCTTACTTGCAGCGCAGCAATTGGTTATTTATTACATCTAATAATAGATGAATTATATGGATTGATTGATATCAGTGGAGGTACATTTTATCCGAAAAAGTCTTCGGGGACAGCATTAAAATTTATAAGCACATCATTGTGGGGAACAATATTGTGCTATACAATTTTATTATGTTTACTCTGGTTTTCTTATCAATAGACTAGATATTACCTTCCAAATTGATTCTTGCAATTCTTCAATTGAAGATCTAGCATTTAATACATGAACTCTTTCGGGATTATCTTGTGCAATGCGTAAATATCCATTTCTAGCTCTGGTAAAAAAATCATTACCTGATTTTTCCATTCTATCTGGAGATGTACTGGTTAAATCAAAACGGGAATCAGCTCTATTAGATGCTACTAATGGTGCTAAATCTAGAATAAAAGTAGCGTCTGGTAAAAGCCCTGCAGTTGCAAATGTATTTATATGATGAATGTCATCGATTGGTAATTGGCGTCCGTAACCTTGATATGCAACGGATGAATCTATATATCTATCACATAAAACTATATCACCATTATCAAGAGCAGGTTTAATTACTCGGCTTACTAATTGTGCTCTAGCAGCTGTAAACAGTAATAATTCACATCGTGGCTCTACAATATCATCTGTATGAAGCAATAAATTTCGAATATTTTCACTTAATACATTTCCTCCTGGCTCTCGTAGAACTTTCACTGTATAATACAATTCAGTCAATGAGTTAGCCAATAAATTGATTTGAGTAGACTTCCCACTACCATCTATACCTTCAAAAGTTATAAACATAGAATTCCTCTCCTTAAAAGCAATCAGAAAGAACTACAACAAATTCACCTTTAATACCCTGGCTTGTTAATATTTCTAAACACTCTATAGGCAAGCCAACATATCCTTGTTCAAATCTCTTTGAGATTTCTCTAACAATATACAGTTTTCTATTTTTTAGTGTTTTATGTGTGGATAAATCCTCTAACAGAGAAAGCAATCTATGTGGGGATTCATATAGAATAATTGTATTTAGATGTGATTCTAGGGAATCTATAAATGTTTTTCTTCCTTTTTTATGAGGAGGAAAACCTAAGAAAGTAAAAGACTCTGTCGAAAACCCACTCATTGCCAATGCTGGCAAAAGGGCAGAAGGACCCGGTAATACTGTATATAGAATCTTATATTCTATGGCAGTTTGAAGAAGAATATGTCCTGGATCAGACATTAAAGGCATTCCAGCATCACTGCAATAACATACTATTTTTCCTTGTTGAACAGCCTTGCATAATTCTATACTTATTGATTTTTCATTGTGTTCATGGCATTTTACAAGTTGTTTGGGAGTTATCTTATATTGTTTTAATAATTGTCCAGTCACTCGTGTATCTTCACAAGCAATAATATCTGCAGCAGAGAATAAACGCAATGCACGTATAGTAATATCTTCTAAATTACCTATTGGTGTAGGTATGAAATATAATCCAGACGTATATACTGTTGTAGACATATTATATCTTTTTTAAAATATCTGAACTTTTCTTTATTGTTCCAGCTCTTAATGATGCAAAAAAGGAAGACAATAATTCTTGAGATTCCATACCTAATATATTATCAATTACTGTACATTGATGATTAAGTCTTGTATCATGTAAAAGCGTATATAAAGAGTGTACGGCACCAGATTTTATATCCTTTGCACCATAAATAACTGTAGGTATTCTTGCTAATATAATGGCTCCAGCACACATAGAACATGGTTCTAGTGTTACATATAACCGGGTATTGTGTAAACGTCTAGTGCCAAGATATGTACATGCTAATTCAATAGCCTCAATCTCGGCATGTGCAGAGCTTTGTTGCAATTGCTCAGTTTTATTATATCCAGTTGAAATTACTTCTCCATTATGAACAATAATAGCACCAATAGGAACCTCTCCACATTCATATGCAATCCTTGCTTGTTCTAAAGCTAAAGACATATAGTAATGATGATTTTGATCATGTTCAGTTTTCATATTAAAAATGAATGCCGAATAATTCTGGATATATAATTTTTTCTAGGACTAACCCTGATGCTGGAGCAATTGCACTTCTTCTTATGGACGGATTTCGAGAGGGATTTTCTAATCTATATAAGATGTCTTCTTTCGTAATAATGCCTCGAGCATAATCAATCATAGTTCCTGTTAAAGAGCGTACCATTGCATAAACAAATCTATTAGCTCCAATATGTAATCTATAGTAATTCATATTTTTCAACTGTTTCCATTCACAAACCGAGAGATCGCAAACATAAGAACTAGTAGATGGATTATTTTTTGAAAATGATGTAAAATCATGTGTTCCTAAAAATATTCTTCCTATATCAAACAATTTATCTTCATCAAATGGATATTTGATATATGTAGTAAAATCTTTATCAAATACAGACTCTTTTGTAGAAATAGTATAAGAATATTCTCTATACACAGCATGTTTTGTACAATGAAAATCGGAAGTTGTTGTACACAAACCGTTAATTCTTATGTCTTTAGGCAATTTACTATTGAGAGCTTTTTGTAATTTATCTATTGGAATAGAAATATCGGAAAGATCTAATTTAGTATGAGCTATTTGAGATTTAGCATGAACTCCTGCATCAGTTCTTCCAGATCCAATAATAGAAAGCGGCAGCGATGTTATGGAACATAAAGCTTCCTCTATGATACCTTGAATACTTTTTCCATTTTGTTGCTTTTGCCAGCCAGAATATTGAGTACCATTATATTCAATGGAAAAAACAATTGCTATTCTATTACTCATTTTTATCACTGAATAAGTAAAGGAATAAATTGTTTATGAGGATGTTCTATACCTGAAAGAAGAGGAGAGGCATGAACGATTTCAAGTTTTTCATCATAAGTATCTAATCTCACTGAAATTGGAGATTGTACAATAGAGGGAGCGGCATGGAATTGAGTTCTTATATAGTTTTCAGTCCATCCAATCCACATGCCATTTGAATGATTATATGATTCTGGAATAACAATTTTATTCATACCAATCTGGGATTGATAAAACTCTTTTTTCTTAAGAGAAGATAAATTTCTAAGTCTATGATTTCTTAATTTTCTAATATTTATTGATACTTTGTGATCATAAGCAGCAGCTGGCGTTAGCTCTCTTTCAGAATATGTAAACACATGCAAATATGAAAAAGGTAATTCCTGAATAAATGTAAAGGTTTCTTCAAAATGAGCATCAGTTTCGCCTGGAAAGCCAACAATTACATCTGCACCTATACAAGCTTGTGGTAAATATTCGCGAATAGAATACACTAGATCTTGATATTGATTAGATGTATATCGTCTACGCATTTTTCTTAGTATTTCTGAAGATCCACTTTGTAATGGGATATGGATATGGGGGACTATATTAGTAGAATTGGCAATAATAGACAATATCTCATTGTCAACTAAATTAGGTTCTATAGAACCAATTCTAAAGCGAACAGGAATATCCAAAGATGAAATAAGAGTAAGAATATCCTTAAATTTCTTGCCTTCGGAGTCTTTGTAATCTCCTAAATTAATACCTGATAGAATGATCTCATGAAAACCTTGTTGTTCTAATGAGGTAATTCTATTAATGATATCAGCAAAATGCATACTTCTACTTGCACCCCTGGCTTTTGGAATTGTACAAAAACTACATGAATAATTACAACCATCTTGTAATTTCAAAAAAGCTCTTGTTCTACTGTCAGTATCTGCAGATTGAGCATAATCAAAACTAGGCTCTAAAAGCTCATCGACATAAATTTTTGGTGTATCTTTTTTAGTAAAATCTGTTATTAAGGAATTAATCTTCAATTTTTCAGCTGTACCAAAAACAGCATCCACTCCTTCAATCGAAGCTATTTCTTCTGGTTGTAATTGAGCATAACAACCAGTAATACCAATAAATGCATCAGGAGATGTTTTTAATGCTCTTCTAATTATTTTTCGACACTCAGTATCAGCATTCTCTGTTACAGTACATGTATTTACAATAACAATATCTGTTGACTCACCAAATTGAACAATTTCATGTCCATTTTGTTGAAATTGATCTTGTAATTGAGATGTTTCAGAGTAATTTAATTTACAACCAAGAGTATAAAAAGAAACTTTCATGAAGCGTACATGTGTATTTTAGAGAGTATCATTTTTACAAAAATACAATAATCAGAGCAGTTCTATGCGACCCAACATTATAAATGCGCAGTTTACATTGAGTATTTGCATAACAGAAGAAATGACAGCAATATTAGACAACAAACAAATTCATCCAGTATATTCAACTTTTTGGTTGGTATATCATGCTGAATTAGCCTCTAGGAAAGCTATTGAACCTTATTTTGAAACAGATGATCAAGCAATTGGAGCTGGAATTTCTGTTCAGCATATATCTATGGCTTCTATCGGAGAAACAGTAGAGATTACTGCTATCGTTAAGGAATATAATGGATCAAAAATACTCTCAGAATTTATAGCAACTATACCAAAACATAATATAATCATAGCAAAAGGTGAGCAGACCCAAATTCTCATGAAACAAGCTGATATTAATAAACGTATAACTTTAGCTTATTCCAGATCACACTGATCTTTCAAAATAGTGTTTTTCTAACTGTTCTCTTTGATCGGGATGGGCAATTGATATAAGAATCTGTGCCCTTTCTTTTAGATTTTTACCGAATAAATGAGCAATGCCATATTCAGTAACAATATAATGAACATGTGATCTGGTTGTAACCACACCAGCACCTGGTTTTAAGAATGGCACAATTCTACTTTCTCCTTTATGTGTGGTTGATGGTAATGCTATGATAGGTTTACCACCATCAGATAAAGAAGCTCCTCTGATAAAATCCATTTGTCCACCAACACCAGAATACATTTTGCTACCTATAGAATCAGCACATATTTGACCAGTAATATCAACTTCTATAGCACTATTAATTGCTGTTACTTTAGGATTTCTTCTTATTACATCTGTATCATTTACATAGGCAATATCTAAAAATACTACACCTTGATTATCATCAACAAAATCATATAATTTTTTCGTGCCCATTACAAAACCTGTTACAATTTTACCAGGATGTACTGTCTTATTATTGCCAGTGATCACTCCTTTTTCTACTAATGGAATAATACCATCAGAGAACATTTCTGTATGAATTCCCAGATTTTTATGATTATGTAAAAAAGATAAAACAGCATCTGGAATAGAGCCAATACCTAATTGCAACGTTGCTCCATCCTCGATAAGCGATGCAACATTATGACCTATACTTTTATGAATATCATGTAAAGAACTTTCAATATGCTCTGGTAATTCTTCATAACACTCTATACCATAATCTATATCATCTATATGTATAAAACCATCACCATGAGTTCTTGGCATAGCTTGATTAATTTGAGCAATAACTATTGATGCCTTTTCAATAGCAGCTTTTGAAACATCTACAGACACACCCAAAGAACAATATCCATGTTTATCAGGCGTAGAAACATTTATCAAAACAATGTCAACAGGCAGAATATTTCGTCTAAATAATAATGGGACTTCACTTAAAAAAACAGGTAAATAATTAGCCCTTCCGGATTGAACAGCCTCTCTAATATTAGATCCTATAAAAAATGCAGTGATATTAAAATGTTTTTCCATCCCTTTGGCTGCATAAGGTGCTGCACCTTCGGTATGTAATTGCATAATCTTTACATTTTGAAGTCTATCTTTATGCTGTATCATTGCATTAATCAATAATTGAGGAGCTGCAGCAGCACTTTGAATATATACACTATTGCCAGATTGCAAACATTGTAATGCTTCAAATGGATTTACGATTTTCATAAATATATTCCTATATACATCTACGCCCTTTAGCGTCATTTTTGTAATTTTGAGCAATTATTTTTAATCATGTCACATTAAATAATTAAAATTATTTTATGATATGATGAAACATTGAGATTAACTAATATACATATTCATTTAGTTAAAATTCATTTGGCATTACAATTCTTGTTATAATCAGGCAATAATATGATAAAAGCAGTAATATTTGATTTAGACAATACATTAGTAGATTTTATGGCTATGAAGCAATTAGCTATTGATGCTGCAATTGTTGCTATGATGGATGCAGGCTTAGAACTCAGTAAAGATCAAATGAAAGCTCATATAAATAGTATATATGATGCTCAAGGTATAGAATATCAAAAAGTATTTGATGAACTTTTGCAACAACAGTTAGGATATTTAGATTATAGAATACTTTCTGCAGGTATAATTGCTTATAGAAGAGCAAGAGAAGCTGCATTAAAACCATATCCGCATGTTACAGCTACCATAATGAGTTTAGTAAAATCAAATATAAAATTAGCAATCGTTTCGGATGCGCCTGCCCGAGAAGCTTGGTTACGTTTATGTCATATTAATTTTCATCATACTTTTGATGTTGTAGTAACCTACGATGACACGAAAGAAAGAAAACCAAGTCCAGTCCCTTTTAGAACAGCATTAGAAAAACTTGGAATAGAACCTCATGAAGCAATAATGGTTGGTGATTGGGTAGAAAGAGATATGGTTGGCGCTAAAAATGTAGGTATGCATACTGCATTTGCTCAATATGGTGATTCATTTGGCAATCAAAATATCAAAGCAGATTATATCCTTTCAGACATTTCACAATTACTTCATATTGTTGCTAGCCATAATACTTTGTAAAAAAATTATATCTTCTCTTTGTTATTGATATGTTGAATAAACTGGTAAATAATTCATTAGCATTAAGTATTTCACTCGTTATTTGTGGTATAGCTTTAGCTTTTTTTTCTTTTTTTATAGTAACACGTACTTCTATCAAAAAGGGTGAAGAACAGATAAGTTCAAAAATATTCGACAGTGCATTTATTTATCGCAATAAATTTAATATTCCTCATATCATAGCAAGAAATGAACATGATGTATTTTTTGCTATGGGCTATGCACATGCCCAAGATAGATTATGGCAAATGGATATTATACGAAGAACAGGAAGGGGATTATTATCAGAGATTTTTGGCAAAGAAGCATTAGAAACTGATAAATTTATGAGAATGTTAAGTTTAGTTCCTTTAGCAGAGAAATTATATAATAAATCTAGTAAAACAACAAAGTTTATGTTAGAAGCCTATTCTGAAGGGGTAAACTACTATTTAAAAGAACATCCAGAAGCTTTGCCATTTGAATTTGGTGCATTAAGCTATCAACCTAAAGAGTGGCATCCCACTGATTGTATTATCATTGGTAGATTAATGGCTGTAGAAATGAATACGAGTATGTGGAGCGATATAGCAATAGGAGAATTGGCTGATAAATTTGGAGTTCCATTAGCTTTACAAATGATACCAAGTAATGATGCTCATACAGTTTATCAATATGAATTACAAAATACAGTTCCATCATCTAATGAAATATCATCTCTTGCAAATGTAGATACTGATTATCTAGCAGATATTGATCATAAAACAAAAACGTTTACAAATGCTAGAACATATTTGGGGCTATCATCAGATGGCATTGGAAGCAATGCTTGGGTTATGAGAAAAAATGCTGAGAATCTACAAGATAAATCTGTCATTCTTGCAAATGATCCACATTTAAAACTTGGATTACCCGCTAAATGGTATCAATGTCATTTATCTTGTCCGGGATTAAATGTATTGGGAGTTAGCATGCCAGGACTTCCTATCATCATTTCAGGAAGAAATTCATCTGTTAGTTGGGGAATAACAAATATGATGGCTGATGATTTTGATTATTTTATAGAGAAAACTTCTCAATACAACAACAACTATTACTTTACAACTACAGGTGACTCTGTAAAGTTTAAATATAAAAGGGATACAATCAATATAAAAAATGATGAACCTCTGATTTATGATATTCGCTATAGCAAAAGATCTGCTATTATCTCTGATGCATCACCAATTTCCTTGATTAAAAACAATAAAGATTCTACGAAAAATAATAAGAATATATTTACTAACTATTGCATGAGTTATGAATGGACAGGGAATGCTATTACTGATGAGTTTTTAGCAATATATAGGATGATGAAATCAGATAATTGGTCTGATTTTCAAAAAGGTTTCCTTACCTGGGGGGCGCCATGCTTAAACTTTGTATATGGCGATATATATGGAACAATTGCTGGAGCAACTGTTGGTATATTACCAATAAGAGGCCCCAAAGCTAATCCAAACATTCCTTCACCAGGCTGGATTCCAGAATATTCTTGGCAAGGTATACATAAATCTACAGACTTGCCTAAGCATTCATATACACTATATAATAGAGAAAAGAAATTCATTGCATCAGCTAACAATCCATTACTTAAATATCCTCCATTTTATCACTCATCATTGTGGGAACCATCTTCTAGAGCCAAACGCCTTGAACTAGCTTTACAACAATTTGATGAATATGATGTTAGAGATGCTCAGTTTCTTCAATATGATGTGCATTCTCCTTATGCTGAAGATATATTAGCTAAAGTGTTACCAATACTAGTACAAAAAAAGAAATTTATGCCGGTACATGCTAAAAGAGCTTTAGAAAAATTAAAAAAATGGAAGTGTTTCATAACTAATCAAGATGTTGAACCAGCTATATATACCCTTTTAATAGACAATCTATTTACATCTATCTTTTCAGATCAATTACCAGAGCATATATATAAAGAATATAAACATATTGCTAGTTTTCCAACGAGAATACTATTACAAAGTTTAGAGGATTCTCCTGAAAAATGGAATCATTGGTTTGATGATTATCATACAAAGAATAAAATTGAAGATAAATCAGAAATTATCTATAAAGCATTTATTAGGGCTGTAAAACAAGGAACAACTATTTATAATAGTGATGATATAAATACTTGGAAATATAGATATTTACATACTATTACACTAGAACATTTATTCAGTAAAAGTTCTTTAATGAAACCGGTTGTTACACATGGACCATTTCCACATTCAGGAAATAATACGACACTAAATAATGGTTCATGGGCAATGAATAATCCATTTAAACAAGTACTTGGAGCTTCCATGAGAATAGTATCTGATATGCAAGACTCAGTGATGTATTGTGTTCTTCCTGGTGGCTCTTCCGGTGAACCATTAAGTTCTCATTATAGTGATCAAGTTCAATTATGGCTTAATGGAGGTTATATAAAACTTCCAGTTCAACCAAAACCTGCATCAGACGTTAAACTCTTTACAACTTTTGTTAGAAAATAGATATATCTGTATTACAACAATGCTTTTTATTGATTCAAAAAAATATCCTAAACCAAGAAGCAGGCATCATAATGCTTCAAATGTATATTTCCCTTTACATGCTTTGGGGGCAATACCAAAATTTTATCCTCCATTGATAGATACAATAGATTGGTCTAATTATTATAAAAACTCTCTTCCACCTACTATATTAGATTTAGGATGCGGCTGGGGTTCATGTATCTTACAACTTGCTCATGATAAATCCGACGATAATATTTTAGGATTAGAAGTAAGAAAACTTCCAGTAGATTGGATCAATGAAGTTATTATAGGAGAATCACTAACTAATCTTAGTGCAATATGGTATTCATTACCAAACGGATTGTCCTTTTTACAAGATGAATCAATATCCACATTCTTTAGTTTTTTTCCAGATCCCTGGATTAAAAAGAAACATCATAAAAGAAGAGCTTTTACCGCAGATTTAATAAAGGAATGTCTAAGAATATCTAAGAGAAATGCTCAATTCTGGCAAATGACCGATGTACCAATGGTAGCCAAACACCATATAGAAATATTATCTGAATTCAAAGAAATAACTATAGATTCTTTTGAATTTGTGGGTGAATGGAACGATGAATGGAGTGAGGAATTTCCTGATTCCTTACCTTATCAACAAGATATGTATCAACGTGTACCTTGGACAATTCCTAAGACAGATCAAGAGGAATTTTCACTAAAAAAAGGTATTCCATATCTAAAAACTCATTTCACTATTAACAAATGATATGATTTCGCTTAATATTTTAGATTATCTTGAATATCAACCATTTACTACATCAACTTTATTATTAGCATATAGAACCAGTTGGTTTCCAATGGGCGATCCAGATACAAAAGAAATCTATTGGCATTCACCTCAATACAGAGCTATTTTTCCTCTACAAACCTTGGAATTTTCAAAATCACTAAGAAAAACTGTTTCAAAAGGTACTTTTAGCATCAAGTTTGATACGGCATTTGAAGAGGTAATTAAGTCATGTGCACAAAGAGTTGATACATGGATTACAGAACCAATCATAGATACATATATACAATTACATATACAAGGTTATGCCCATTCTGTAGAAACATATATAGATGATACATTAGTAGGAGGATTATATGGTGTTTCAATAGGGAGTGCTTTTTTTGGTGAATCCATGTTTTCTACAGTAAATGATGCTTCAAAAGTTGCATTTTATGGTTTAGTACAACAATTAAGAGTAAAAAACTATACTTTATTAGACTCACAATATCTGAATGATTTTACTGAGCAATTAGGAGCAATTGAAATAAAAAGATCTGATTACTTAAACTTATTAAGTAAAGCTCTCATTCAAGAATGTCTATTTTTTCCTTAAAATCAATAAATTGCCTCACATATCGTATCTACACATGTTTTCCAATTTATAGAATAATTCATGAGAACCTTATCAATTGAAAGTAATGGCAGATTAGAAAAAACAGCAGTATATATCAATGCAGAACAGATAGGAAAAATCAAGGAATTATTTATCAACCTTGATGAAAATGGAACTTTTGATGCTATTATAACCTATGAGAATAAAAGCGGAGTAATATCTACAAAGCAATTATTTACTGATTATTTAGATGATCTAATAATAGTAGAGCCCATGTTTTCTGAAGAAGAGGCAATGGATATGCAATTATTAACTATTGAAAGTTCTGGTGATATAGAAGAAACTCATGTTTTAATGAATAATGAAGAATTAGATGGAATAATGTCTCTCATGATTCATTTAAAAATTGATACTATCAAAAGCAATGGTGTTTTTGGCTTTTTTAAAAAGAATGATCGCCTAGGCACTACTTCATTTAAAGCAGAAATAGAATTTAGAAATCAAGATGGATCTACCTCCATTGAAGGAATATTTTAATGAAACCTTATCAAGCACCAATCTCTGTAAGTAAAAATGCAGTTTTACTTATTCTAAGCATCGTAACTTTAATCATAGAACCAACTATTACAGAAGCCCGTGGTGGTTTTGGAGGTTTTCGCGGAGGCGGAAGATCATTTGGTGGCAGATCATTTGGATCTTCAAGGTCTTTTGGTGGAAGTCGTAATAGTAATAGTTTTTCAAGTAGAAATAATTCATCTGCAAGCAGAAACAACTCTTTTGGTGGAAGCAGATCAAGAAGTTTTATGTCTGGAAGAGATTATCAACAACGATATGGTATACCTCGAAAATCCCAAACTATGTCAATGAATAATGGTCGAGGTGGAGCCTCAAACTACATTGTTCATTCTTATGGAGGAAGAGGAGATGGGTTTATGGCAGGATATATGATGGGTATGATTCCATGGTATTGGCATACTCCATTTCATCCAGCTTTTTATTATTCCCAACCCGTAATTGTTAATGGTGCAAATGGTACCAGAGAAGTATATCCAGGAACATTCTCTATAGGATCTCTACTATTGGTATTTTTATTTTTAGCTGGGATACTATTTATAATTTATGCAGTTATAAAATCAAGAAGACAACAAGATTTTAGCTCTTCATCATTTGGATGATCATACTTTAATGATTAAACGTACCGTCACTTTTCTAGATAATTTTCTTTTGTTAAGCAAAGACAGTTCATTGTTAGTGCTGTCTATAGGAAATATACCTTTTCCTATACTATCTTCTGATTCTAGTCCACATTGTTTAAGATATTTAGTGATTGAGGAGGCTCTTTTTTCAGAGAGCCTCTGATTAAACAGAACCCCACCAATATCGTCTGTAAAACCTTCTATTATAGCATGACGAGACTTATCTTTTATAAGACCACATAACACATCTAATTGCTTTTTATGTTCATTTGTTAATCTTGATGAACCAATAGGGAAATACAATTCTAAAGACTGCTCTAGATTGGAAATTGTAATATTTGGTAATGTTGTCATCTGAGGCTTTTCAGGTCTATATTCTTTTTTTAAGCAAACAAAATAGATTCCTTCACTTTCATGATCTTGATCTGTAGAAATAATGCAAGCAGTATCGCCCTTAGATGTTAAAGTTATCGAGCGTTCATTTCCAGAAGTATTAATTGTAGGACCTAAATTTACAGGTTTAGACCAATTTGTCCATGAATCATCTAATCGTCTAGAAACGAATAAATCATTGCCACCATATCCTTGATGTCCATTTGAAAAGAAATATAAAGTCTTACCATCATTAGCTAAAAAAGGAGAACCTTCTCTAAAAGCTGTATTGACTGTAGAACCTAACCACTTTGGTTCTGACCACAAGGTATCAGAAAGTAAAAAAGAAGCATATAAATCCAAATCACCTAATGTTTCATTTCTAGTTAATGAAAAAAGCAACACATTTGCATCTGCATTCATGGTAGCAAAGTAATTTGTTGAATTACTATAAAAGTTTTCAATTTTCATAATCTTACCAGATTTCCACCCTTTTTTATCTTTTTCAGCAATAGAAAACTGCATAGAATAATCTGGCAATACAGAAGCTACAAATGCTTTATTCCCTTTAGGATTGATAGCAAACAAAGCATTAGAGCTGGCAGTATTTAATGGTGGTCCAATATTTTTGGGTTCAGTCCAATATCCATTTGGCAAGCGATCACAGTACCAAATATCATCAGGATCATTAATTCCTCCCGTATTCTCTGGATGTTCTTTGCGGTCAAAATAAATTCTACTTCCATCAGGAGTTAAAACTGGTAATAATGTTTTTGCATAACTGTTTACAATTTCTGGTAATCTTACTTTACATGTGAAATCTTCATTTTGAGAAATCAAAGAAATAGGAATACAAGAGCAAATCACACATAATAACGCTGTATATATCATAATTTAATTACTGAATTGTGCTTTAAAAAGACTCCAAGATGTAGAATTACTATCTACTATGGAAAGTGTATTATCAGTCCAAGATTGTATACTCCATATCCCACCACGCTCTTGAGTACATACAAATCGTAAACGTCCTTTTGCATTTTTGGGTATAGTTTGTAATTGATGATTTGTTAATAGCTCATAATTAGCTAGTATCACAGCAGAATCTGGGTTTATTACATCATATACAACTTGTTGAAATTGAAGTGATATACCACCATCAGTTGGTATTTTACTTAAAAGACTCTGAAATGAAGTTCTTTCATTTAATACATTCCAATTCATAAATAAGCTAGCATATCGTGTATTTATTTCCGCTGTTGGAGCAAATTGAAAGGGAAGTTTACTTCCACGCATTGTATCTGCTAAACATAATAAAAGATTATTTGGGTTTTTTCCTTCAATGGACGATTTCATATTAACTAGAACCAAACTTGGAGATGTAGCTGGAACAAGAATATTTTGTCCAGTATCAGGTGATTCAGGATCTCTTGTTGATAACACATTACAGCTAATTGTAAATAGTGATATTATGATAATATTGGATAGTATAGATTTCATAAGCTATTAAAACTCAATTCTACCTTCCAATGCTCTTGATAATGTAGCTTCATCTGCATATTCTAATTCACTTCCAATTGGAATTCCTCTGGCAATCCTACTTACTGTTACGCCTATAGGTTTTATCAATCTAGCTAAATATTGGGTTGTTACTTCACCTTCAACAGTAGGATTAATTGCTAAAATAATTTCTTGAACTTCAGGATTAATTCTGCTGATTAATTCAGATATTTTTAAGTCTTGAGGATTTATACCTTCTAAAGGATTTATCGTACCGTGTAATACATGATAAAGCCCTCTGAATTCACTAGTCTTTTCTAATACCATAACATCGGTTGGCTGCTCAACAACGCAAAGGATAGATCTATCTCTTTTGGGTGACATACATATAGAACAAGGATCACTCTCAGTAAAATTAAAACACATGCTACACAAGTGTACTGTCTGTTTCATGGTTACCATAGATTCACCAAATTGTTTAATAAACTCTTCTGGTTGTCTAAGAATATGAAATGCTAATCTTTGTGCAGTTTTTCTTCCAATAGACGGCAATGTAGCAAACATTTCTACTACTGCTTCTATAGATTGTGATGTTATGATCATTGTTTTAACAATAAGTTATGTATTTATTATATGCAAATCTACAAACTTCATTAGTTCTAATTCGAAATAGATAGATAATGAAAATAGATTTATTTTGCTTTGCAGTATTGAACTCGTAATTTCACAATTAGTTTTACACTGTGAATTTATTCTACCTTATCAAGGAAAACACACAATGGGATTATTTTCTAGAATTGCAGACTTATTTAGATCTAATGTTAATGATGCTATAGATAAAGCAGAAGACCCAGAAAAAATGCTTAAACAAATGGTTCTTGATATGGAAGAATCTGTTAATCAAGCTACAATTGCTGTTGGAAATGCAATTGCGAATGAAAAATCTTTAGAAAGAAAAATTGGTAAAGCGCGTATTGAATCTCAAGAATGGCTGGCTAAAGCTCAACAAGCTATTGCTGCTGGACGCGACGATTTAGCAAAAGCTGCATTAGAAAAAAAGGGATTGTTTGACAAAAATATTTCTGATTTAGAGCCTGCATATCTTCAAGCTAAAGCAACTGCCGAAAAGATTCGTCAACAATTAGATCAGTTAAAAAGTAAATTAGATGAAGCTAGAACAAGACAAGGCACCTTGATTGCTAGATCTCAGGCAGCCAAAGCTCAAAAACAAATTGCTCAGTCTTTTAGCGGAGTTGGATCAGATGCTTTTGGAAAGTTTGATAAATTTGAACAAAAGATCGAAGTATTAGAATCTCAAGCCGAAGCTTTTGATCAACTCGCAGGACATGATAATTCTTTAGAACAAGAGTTTAAATCTCTCTCTTCTTCTACAGATATAGAAATGCAATTACTAGAATTGAAATCTGAAATGGGTAAACTGCCACCTAAAGAACAGAAGAGTTTACCACCAACAGAATAAGATGATTCTTCAACGTACAAGGTATAGATCATATGTGCACACTGAGCATATATGATCTTTTTTTTTATGGCATATTTGGTGTTGGATTAAACTTACGAAATGAATAACGTAATCCTAATCCACATCTAAATCCACTAATCTTCCAAGGTACATCTGATACGATATCAGAAAGTGGAATTTCATATATAATATGTTGAGTTATATGCATTGCAGGAGCTATACGAATCATTGTTTCAGCACCAAAAGTGGCCCCTAATGCCACAGAACTAGTATTAATTGGCCCCGAAGCCAATACTCTAGATTGTGATGTAATACCATTATTAACAAAGACAGCAGATTCTGGACTTACTATGGACTCTGTTTGAACAAAACTTGAAGAAATTGGGATTTTACATACCATTCCTGCAAAACCTCTAGCTATAAAATTCAAATTATCTATAATATTAAATCGAATATCTGGCTGAATATCTAGATATGGAAGTGTTGCTTCTATTTGATTATCTGTAGTTACAGTAATCATTCCAGATTGATTGATATTCCTAACAGGAAATTCACTAGTTGTGTTTAGCTTACCATTACGATTATTCATGGTAAATCCGAGTGTAACTGCCATACTGTTTTGAACGGGCAACTCTATGTGAAGCCCATAACCTAATCCAGTACCAGAACCACTAGTAAATTCAGAACATAGTGTAGATCCTTGAAATGCCGTAAACTTGGCAGAATAAGAATGCATCGAAAAATTCCCAATCGCATGAATAGCAAAAGATTCTAAGTTAAAGAATCTATACGATTGAGAATGGACTGCTGAAGAAGCTATTATACAAAGGAGTATTACACTATGGAATAGATATTTCATCGGGATATTTTAGTAAATGATAAGAGATGATAGAATGCAAATTTACATACTTTCAGTTAACTCAAATCTATTATTATTTATGCTTTATGCAATTTTTGATCGCAAGGTGAATAATGTGATTTCTGGATTGATACCGATACGAATTGGAGGGCCAACTGTGCCAATTCCACGATTAACATATAAATACTGATGGCCTTCATTATATAATCCAGCCCAACGCTTATATACAAATTGTGCAGGACTCATTTCTAGTCCAGCTAGTTGTATTCCAATTTGTCCACCATGAGTATGGCCAGCTAACATTAAATCTATTGGCTTTTTGCTAAGGATTTCAGCATCCCAAAAAGTAGGATCATGAGCAAGTAAAATTGTAGATGTATCTGAATGACACTTTGACAATGCTTTATCAATATTTGCAAAATGTTGATTAAATCCAGTATTATCTGTAGCTGCAATATTCAAAAAATCATTATGAACAGGAATATTAACAGAATCATTAACTAATAAGTGTATTCCTGTTTTAGATATTGTGTTTTTTAATAATGCATGTTGAAAATCAGTCATATAATGATCATGATTTCCTAAAGATCCATATACTCCAAGTGGGGCAGACAATTGAGATAATTCATTAAATGTAACAGATAATTCATCTGGTTTAAAATTAACATAATCACCAGTTATTGTAATAATGTCTGGTTTTAATTCTTGTAATATTCTTAGTACTTCCTTCATTGGTCTATTATCAGGAAATGAACCAGAATGTATATCGGATAATTGAGCAATTGTTATTCCATCAAGAGCAGCAGGTAAAGAATCTAAAACTAATTCTACTCGATATATTTTAAAATCATAAATCGTTCTAAACAAACCATCACCAGTAATTATAAAAGGTATTGATGCAGCAGACCAACCAACTTTAGATAAAAATTCTCTTCTTGAATGTACAGCTTTTTCAGGAATTGATTCTTTATTTTGTAAAATGTCGTCTTGAGGTTTTATGAAATGAATCATCTTCTTAAACAGAAGTACTGAATAATGGAAGATATATTTACTGATAAGAAAAAGGGCAATAGGTAATTTGGGTAAATACCAAAATGATACTATTACCTGAACAAGAAAACCAAGCTGCGAATAATTACCATATGTAACTCTTTCCCAAATGGCATATAAACCAGCTGTAAACATAAAGCCAGCAAGATAAATGAAAGGTTGAATCAGCCATTTTTCTGACAATTGTTGTTTACGTACAAAAGAAATCCAGGACTTTAAAACTATAAAATCTAGAAAAGCCTGAAATACCATTGTAGATAATAAGAAATAGAGTATCCTACTGGAATCTGTATGCATAGTAGCTTAATGATTAATAAAAGTACTGCTATGACGCATATAACCTTATTTTTGTTGATTAACTATCAAAAAGAAATGTGCAAATCTGCCTTTCATGCCAAAATGTACCATCTTGTACATAATTTTCTGCAAATCCTAAATGTCCACCATGCTTAGGATACAAAGCAGTAATATTGTTATTAGTAATCTCTGGAAAACAATATTCACTTAAAAAGGGATCATCCTTTGCATTAATAATTAATGTTGGAATAATTATAGAGTCCAGACAATATAAACCAGAATTGTGTTTCCAATATTCTTCTGCACTACTATATCCATGAGAAGGTGCGGTATATAAAGAATCAATATCTTTAAAATTCTTAACACGTTTAATTTGATTAAAAGTAATTCCTCTTTCATATAAAAATCTCTTTTTATGTTCCATCTTTTTTATAAAAGAATAGATAAATCTTTTCATATACGGCTTTCTACTTGGCTTGGCTAAAATTTGTGCACATGATTGTAAATGCATAGGAACTGAAACAGCAATTGCTTTTTTAATCTGTATTGTAGGATATAATCCAATTGTTTTTAATAAAACATTACCACCTAAGCTATATCCAATGACATATATCGATTTCCACTTTTGTGTGCTTAGTAAATAGTCTATTGTAGTAATAAGATCTTCGCTTATTCCACTATGGTATGCTTTATAAACATTATTTGTTTCACCACTACATCCCCTAAAATTTAACACTGCGATATCTGTTTTATGTGACATTAAAGCATGAACTAAATGCATTATATTCATAGCATGAGAATGGGATTCTAAACCATGTAAAACAAGAACTATAGAATTTGATTGAGATTCTACAAAATCAATATCTAAAAAATCATTGTCAGGAGTATGTATTCTGATTCTTTGAGTATATGTGATTGTCTTTTTTTTTCTAAATATAAATGGAAATATTGTCTGAATATGCCCATTTTTAAGGAATAAAGCTGGCGAGAATGAATGCATAAAATAAGAATTGATGATAACTATTGATAATAATAAGAACATATCTTGTGAAAAGATACAAAAAATCGTATGTTCGCCAACTTTCGAATTGAGTAGCTCATTTTTTTACTGCTATACACAGCATACCATCAGGCCAAAAGCCACTTCGTATTTTTAATCAATATACAATCCAATTCAAAATGCTGCATAATAACAGCAATCTACTTTTAATTTTTTAATGCATATATGATATGCAAAATATGTATAAGGAACACGGTAAATGAATCGTGAGTTCACAATAGTTGTTAGTTCAGAAATTCATGCAAATTATGCTGATATAATCTGTAAGACGATAGAAATTGCAGCAGCTCAAAGAGGAACAGGTATTGCAAAGAGACAACCTGAATATATTATACAAAAAATGATTGAAGGCAAAGCTGTAATTGCTTTCACCAAAGATGAATCAAATAATGATATTTTTGCGGGTTTTTGTTATATAGAAACATGGAGTGATAAACAATATGTGGTTCATTCTGGTCTTATAGTAGTTCCTGAATTTAGACAAAGTGGATTAGCAAAAAAAATTAAACAAAAGGTCTTTGAATTATCAAGAGAAATGTATCCAAAAGCGAAAGTATTTGGTATTACCACCAGTCATGCTGTTATGAAAATAAATACTGAGCTTGGATATTCACCTGTACCTTTTTCTGAATTAACAAACGATGATGCTTTTTGGAAAGGATGTACTAGTTGTCCTAATTATGATGTTTTATCTCGAACCAATCGAAAAATGTGTTTATGTACTGGAATGTTATATGATCCTCTCAAGCCTGTTAAATCTTCTCAAAAAGTAGTTCTTGCATTTAGTGGAGGTCTTGACACTTCCTATTGTGCTAAATACTTATCGCAAGTAAAACAATATGATGTTCATTCTGTACTTGTAAATACTGGTGGTTTTACACAAGATGAAATAGCAGATATTGAACGAAATGCACTATCACTTGGGGTCTCTAAGCATATAACCATCGATGTAACTGAATCATTTTATACTGAATGTTTACGATATTTAATATTTGGAAATATTTTAAGAAATTCAACTTATCCATTATCTGTAAGCGCAGAGAGAGTATTTCAAGCGATTGCAATTGCCAAATATGCTAAAGAAATAAAAGCGGATTATGTGGCTCATGGTTCTACTGGAGCCGGTAATGATCAAGTTCGATTTGATTCAGCCTTTAGTATCCTGTTGCCTAATATTCCTGTTTTAACACCAATTCGAGACAATACATTATCGAGAGAAGCAGAAATAGAATTTTTATCATTTCATGGTTTCAAGAAAAAATGGACAAAAGCCCATTATTCAATTAATAAAGGATTATGGGGAACTACGGTTGGTGGCAAAGAAACATTAACTTCTTCTCAATTTTTGCCCGATGATGCTTTTCCAACACCAGTAACTAAAACACAAAGCGAAACTATCAGTATTTCTTTTGTAAAAGGAGAAATTACTGCTATAAATGGAGCTCATTTTGATAATTCTGTTCAAGCTATACAACATTTATCATCTATTGTACAGCCTTTTGGAATAGGTAGAGATATACATGTTGGTGATACTATCATCGGAATCAAAGGGCGTGTCGGTTTTGAAGCAGGTGCCCCAATGATCATTATTAAAGCTCATCATGCTTTAGAAAAACATGTTTTAACAAAACAACAATTAATGCTAAAAGAACAATTATCTAATACTTATGGTATGATGCTGCATGAAGGTAATTTTCTAGAACCTGCTATGCGTAGTATTGAAGCATTTATGGAATCTACACAAAAGAATGTGACAGGAACTGTTACTGTTCATTGCGCACCATATAGATTTCATATTATTGGTATTGAATCTGAACATGATTTAATGAGTTCTACATTTGGTACATATGGAGAATTAAATTCTACATGGAGTGGAGAAGATGTGAAAGGCTTTGCAAAAATCACCTCTAATCAATTAATGATTTATTATTCTGTTAATGGATCAACTCATGACATCAAAAATTAATATTGCTATTATTGGGGCTTCTGGATATACTGGTGGCGAACTGTTAAGACTCTTGATTCATCATCCTTATATTGATAACATTCAAGCAATTAGCACCACCAATGCCAATAGACGTATTAGTGATATTCATAGAGATTTATTAGGAGAGACTAATATTGTATTTACAGAACATATACATCTAGACAATGTGGATTGTATCTTTTTGTGCTTACCTCATGGTTCTTCTGCAATATGGTTACAGAATAATAGCATTCCTCATCATATAAGAATTATTGATTTAAGTAGTGATTTTAGAAATAGAGTATCTCCACCTGATACTCACAAAGAAAGAAGTTTTATCTATGGATTACCAGAATTAAATAAATCACTCTATACGCCAAACACTGATATTGCGAATCCTGGCTGTTTTGCTACCTGTATTCAATTATCCTTATTACCATTAAGAAATAGTGATATTTCTAAAGACATTCTAGATATTCACTGTACAGCGATTACTGGCTCTACTGGGGGTGGTGCACTTAAAAGTGATACTACACATTTTTCATGGCGAGAAAATAATACTCAAGTGTATAAACCTTTTCAACATCAACATGAAATAGAAATATATAATCATCTGTTCACAAATATTTTGTCACCTACATTTCATTTTATACCAATCAGAGGCAGCTTTACCAGAGGAATTTTAGCTTCTTCTTATTTTACTATTCAACCACATATTCAAAAAGATGATCTTATACACCTCTATAGCTCTTTTTATAAAGACATGCCATTCATAGTTCATAGTTATGATTCTCCAGATTGCAAAAGGGCTATTAACACAAATAAATTCTTCTATCATATTGATGTAATTAATGATAAGGTACTTATTACTGCAACTCTTGATAATTTGTTAAAAGGTGCTTCTGGACAAGCAATTCAGAATATGAATATCTTATATTCCTTTCCAGAGACATCAGGTTTACTATTAAAATCTAGTGTTTATTAATATGAAATATTTCACTTCAGTCCATGATATTGGAAATCTAGAAGAAGCCGTCAATGAAGCTAGATTATTAAAGACTAATCCTTTTGCTTATGAACATTTAGGCAAAAAGAAAATACTTGGTTTAGTATTTTTTAATCCAAGTTTAAGAACCCGAATGAGTACGCAAAAAGCTGCTTTTCATTTAGGTTTAGATTGTATGATTTTGAATGCATCTAATGATTCTTGGACTATAGAAACAAAAGACGGAATCATAATGGATGGTAAAGCAGGAGAGCATATCAAAGAAGCTGTGCCAGTGATTGCTCAGTATTGCGATATTATTGGTATCCGAGCTTTTTCTAACCTTCACAATAGAGATGAAGATTATAATGAAATTCTACTAAATTCATTTAAAAAGTATTGTGATATTCCCATCATTAGTTTAGAATCTTCTATAAGACATCCCTTGCAATCTTTTGCAGACATTATAACAATTGAAGAACAAAAAGTTGTAAAAAAACCTAAGATTGTTCTTACTTGGGCCCCTCATCCTAAAGCTTTACCGCAAGCTGTACCAAATTCTTTTACTGAGTGGATGAAGATTGCATCTCAAGAATTAGACTATGAATTTGTCATAACGCATCCTAAAGGATATGATTTAGCAGATGAATTTTATAGTAATTGTACTGTCATCCAAAATCAAGATGAAGCACTTGAAGGGGCAGATTTTGTATATGCAAAAAATTGGAGTTCTTATACGGAATATGGTCAGATATTAAGCAAGGATAGCTCTTGGACAATTAACGCTGATAAAATGGCATTAACCAATAATGCTCAATTTATGCATTGCTTGCCTGTAAGACGTAATATGATCGTTACAGATGAAGTTCTTGATAGCAGTCAATCCATTGTTATTCACCAAGCACAAAATAGAATATATTCTGCGCAGACTGTACTTAAAAGAATATTGGAAGCAATGTAATGGATATAACTATTGTAAAAATTGGAGGAAATCTTATAGACAATAATAGTCTGCTTTCTGAATTTTTATCTTCAATTTCTAGCTATGTTCTTTCTAATCAACCATTAATTCTAGTTCATGGTGGTGGATTAATCGCTAATTCAATTGCTGATTCAATGGGCATATCCTATAAAATGCATAATGGAAAAAGAATCACAAATAAAGAGATGTTAGAGATTTCTGTGATGGTTTATGCTGGATCTATTAATAAGCAGATAACAGCTGCACTTTGTTCATTGAAATGCTCCGCAATTGGATTATGTGGCGCTGATAATTCGCTATTATTAAGTGAAAGAAGACCAATAACAGATATTAATTATGGATATGTTGGTGATATAGTATCAGTTAATACTAGTTTCTTGCTTTCTTTATTATCCAATGGTATAATCCCTGTTATTTCGTCAATTACAATGGATATTTCAGGACAATTATTAAATACCAATGCAGATACCATTGCTTCTACTCTTGGTATTGAACTACAAAAACATAAAGATGTTACATCAATCAGATTAATTACCTGTTTTGATAAAATTGGTGTATTAGAAGATATACATGATAATAAGACTCGTATAGATAACTTATCATATAATCGTTTTATAGAGTTAAAAAATCGTGGTATTATTGATAAAGGTATGATTCCTAAGCTAGATAGTGGTTTTAAAGGAATTCATAATGGTATTAATTCAGTTGTTATTACATCTTTTGCACATATAGATCAAGAATTGAATCATATAAAGTGTGGAACCCAATTACAAGCATAATATTTATGTCGATATATACTCAAGCATTAGAACTCTTAAAACAATTAATTGCTATTGAATCATATAGCAAAAGTGAACATAATACTGCAGAGTTATTATTACATTCATTGCATGATCGTGGCATAGCCTCTGATATATATTTGAATAATGTCTATTCTTGTAATAGACATTTTGACAATGTTTTGCCGACATTATTATTGAATTCTCATCATGATACAGTAAAACCAGTTAATGGCTGGACTACAAATCCATTTGAGCCCCTGATACTTGATAATACCTTAATTGGATTGGGTAGTAATGATGCCGGAGCATCACTTGTATGCCTGTGGGCAGCCTTTATCGAATTGTATGAAGAACACTTACCATTTAATATCATACTTGCATTAACTGCAGAAGAAGAAATATTAGGAAAGAATGGTATTGAAGCCTTGCTTCCTAAACTTGGGACAATTGACGCTGGAATTGTAGGGGAACCAACAGCTATGAACATAGCAATTGCAGAAAAAGGTTTATTAGTTCTTGATTGTTATAGTTATGGCATTGCTGGCCATGCAGCAAGAAATATTGGTAAAAATGCAATATACTCTGCAATGAAAGACATAGAATGGTTTTCTACTTTTACCTTTCCTAAAATCTCAGATACTTTAGGTGAAGTAAAAATGACTGTTACTCAAATAGAATCTGGACAACAACATAATGTTATCCCTGATATTTGTTCTTTTGTGGTTGATATTCGAGTTACGGATTGTTATACTCATCAAGACATTCTATCTATCATTCAACAACATGTCTCTTGTGAAATTAAACCTAGATCTTTAAGGTTAGGTCCTTCCACATTGCCAAATAATCACCCTTTTGTTAAAACTGCACTCACTTTGGACATAAACACTTTTGGATCTCCAACAATGAGTGACCAAGCTTTAATGAATTTTCCAACTATCAAAATGGGGCCTGGATTATCAGAGAGATCACATACTGCAAATGAATTTATCTATATAGATGAAATCAAGCAGGGAATAGATGGATATATCTCTTTTATTCGCAATCTAAAAGGCTTATCAAAAAGCAATATCTTTACTATTATCTAACAATTGAAAGAGAATACATAGACTTCCATGGGCCTGAATGCAGTTCTAGGAAATACATTCCATTAGCTAATTCTGGTAATCCTATTTTTTGTTCAATTCCTTGATTCATATAATGCTGAGTATTCCATACTGTTTGTCCAGCAATACTAAATATTCTTGCATTCATAGTGCCATTCAATCCAGATTGTACAAGTACATTATCCTCTTGAACAGATACTGTAAACTGACTCTTTGACTGATTGATACCTCGTAAATTCCAAGCACATTGTTTTTGATAGGGAATTTCGATGCTACTCACAGTTGCATTTATACAAGCAGCATCAATTGTTTCTATTGACAAAGTATAAGCATTAGATAATCTTGCATCTTGAGGCAAATACATTGTAACTGGAATAATAAAACTACCACCTTGAAGATCTGCAGACTTTATTTCATATACAATTTTGCCTTGATTATTCTTTGTATTTATTTGTAAAGATGCTGGTTTTATATCTTTTAACATACCTAAACTACTGCAACATTGATCATACTTAATTCCTAATTCAACAGATGAAATACCAGGAGGTATTGTTAATGTTACAGGAGAAATATCACCTGGTTTATATGAACCGTCTTGAAATAGTGAGAATGTAGCATTCACAGGTTGAGACACTTGAACAAGTACGCTATCGATAGATGAACATAAACTATTTGATCCAGTTACATAAAAAACAGTGTTTTTAGTTATTCCTTTAGCAATAGGAGAATCACTAATTGGATTATCTAATAAACCTGCTGGACTCCAAATATATGAGGAACCACCTTTTACTGTTAATCTTGCATCAGATCCGATACAAATAATTGTGTCTTCACTAGCTTTGATAATTGGTTGTGGAACTACTTCAATTGTTGCACTATCTGTGTATGTACATCCATTATTAATACCAGAAACATAAAAAGTAGTTGTACTTAAAGGAGCAATAATAATGGAATCATTACTTTGATATACTTTATTTATATCAGGAGAAATTGTAAAAGAAGACCCATTCTTAACTTTTAACAAGGCAGTTTGTCCAGCACAAACTGATGTGTCACTCTTATCCATAATGTCTACATCAGGTCTTATCTTCACATAAATGCTATCTAAGGGTGATAAACATCCGTTTTTTATACCTTGAACATAATACATTGTATTTTGTGAAGGCTTGGCTAAAACTGTTGAGCCTTGTTGAGAAGATAAATCTGGAGATTGCTGCCATTGATATTGGTCTGCACCTTGAACATTTAATTGAGCAGTACCATTTTTACAAATAAGAGTATCACCACTTATTTTTATGGTAGGGATTGGATGTACAGTAACTAAAATGCTATCTGTTATAGAACAAATACCATTGGATCCAGTCACATAGTACATAGTGGTTGCAGTTGGAGTACATAATGGAGAATTACTCAATGGATTATTTAATCCAATATTTGGCGTCCAAGAATAAGAAGTAGCACCAGATGCACTTAATGTTACTGAATTGCCAATACAAAGTGAAGTATCTTTTCCAGCGTTTACATTTGGCAATGGAATAACTTCTATTGTCAAACTATCTGTTCCCACACATGATCCATTTCTAGCTTCCACTGTATATGTAATTGTAGAGCTTGGTTTAGCTAAAGGATTTGCAATGGTTGGATCACTTAACCCTGTAGTAGGGAACCAGGAATATGTTGAACCACCTTTTGCAAAAAGTTGAACAGAAGAACCAGCACAAACTTGAGTATCAGGAGTATGTTGCACAGTTAATTTCGATGCTAATGTTACTTCTACTGTATCATAAGAAACACACTTTGTAGGATTTGTAACCGTTAAATAATATGTAATTGAATTAGCTGGACTACAGATTGGCATTGCTGAATTTGGATCATCCAAAAATGTAGTAGGCTTCCAACTATATGTTGCTCCATTTATTGCTTTTGTTCCAAGGGTTAAAGGTTCTCCAGGACATGTAGCCTTATCTGCACCCGCATCTGCAACTGCAGCTTGAATAATATTTACTCTTACATTAGATGAATCAATACATAAACCATTTTTAACTACAACTTTATATGTCGTTGATATTATAGGACTTGCTAAAGGAGTAGGTGAGGTAGAATCACTTAATCCAGTGGATGGATACCATCTATAAGTGCTTCCACCAGATGCAGACAATTTTGCCACTGAACCCAAACAAATCGAAGTATCTTTGGACACTACCGCCTTGATATCATTCACAGTAGTAACAAATACAGTATCATAAGAAATACAGCCTGATTCATTTTCACCCGAAAGAATATATCTAGTACTAGGATCAGTAGCTGTAATATTTGTTTTAGATGAAAAAGGGGAAGATACTCCTGTTATTGGAGACCAAGCATATTTAATTCCAGCTTGCGAACTGCTTCCTATTTCAACTGTGCCTCCAGGACATGTAGTTTTATCTGGTCCTGCAGATACAATAGGGAAAGGAACTACTTTGACGAGTACTTTACTAGAATCTGTGCATTGTCCATTTGAAGCAATAACAGTATACTGTATAGAAGAATCTGGATTTGCTATTGGATTTGGAATATCTGTTCTTGATAAGCCATAAGAGGGTGTCCATTTATATGTAGTTGCACCACGAGTATTTAACTGAGTTTTTCCACCTTTACACATAGGTAAGGGTTCATCAGCGGAAAAATAAAATGAAGGAAATAATCCAATATATATAGATTGAGTACTCACGCAGCCTTGAGCATTAAATACTTGTAAAGTATATAATGTAGGTGTTGTTGGTGTGGCAATAGGATTTGCTATTGTGGGATTATTTAAACCTATAGTAGGAGACCACAAATAAGTAAAACCAGGTTCAGGCGCAGTACCAATTTTCACAGAGGAATTTAAACACACATAAGCAGTATCTGTATTCTTAACTGTTTGATATTCTATAACATTAGGTAAACCTAATACACATTTAAATGACTGATTTAACACATTACGCTTATACGAGATAGAATCTCCTTTAGCATTAGGCTTTTCTATCACATCTAATTGTGTTGGCTTATCGGCAGATACATAAATTTTACCATCAGGACCTAATTGCATTCCAAATATTCTACTGGAACCATATTTTTTTATAAAAACAGAATTGGCAATTGCAGTTTCATTTCCAGCATCTAAATCAAATTGAAATAGTGCTCCTTCACTTGTCGGAAATCGATCAATTGCTCCACTTGTATATAATTTTTTACTATCAGGAGAAAAAGAAACACCATAATTTCCATAAGAACTAGTTCCTGCAATATTCCGTGCATTAGAAACAGCTCCTGTATTAGAATTAAAATCAAATACAGTTATAGATGCTATGTAATTAGAAGCATTAGATTCTGTAACTACTGCAAGTTTAGATCTATCTGGAGATATTTTCATACCTCCAACAGTAAAGGCAGCATATACAGAAGAATATGTAGAAATCACGGGGGTTGTTGTAACACCAGTAGACGTAACTTTATATGCATATATCTTTGGCAAATATCGATGATGATAGAGCACCCAATAGGAAGAACCTGAACAATCTTTAACAGCAGTAATTTTTTCTGAAAAATCTGCTCCTAACATTGTATTTGCTGATAACATAGAAGGTGATGGCGTTTCTAAACTAATATATGAATAGAAACCTCTTGGATCTGATGGTGGAATAAATGTAAGATCTGGTGTAGTAAATAAGTATACTCTTTTGGGATTTCCTGGATCTGGAACAAATATTGAACATTGGGTTGATGAAATGCCACTTTTTAAAGTATCACCACCAGGAACAACAGTATTATTGCTATTCCATAGTTTTTTTCCATCTGTATATAAAAGAGGATCACCTGTTATCGGGTCACTATAGACAGCGCATCCTTCCCATGTATCTATCTTACCAGTAATTGGGAAGGGATTTCCTGCAGTAAATTTTAAGCCACCATACTTTCCAAAATACCATGTAGCATTTTCAATCTGAGCATGTAATGTGGAAGCAGTTATGATGCAAAAAAGGAGTAAAAGTTTATACATACATGTATTCAATGTTAAATCAAAAGTACCTTCATCAAATTACAAAAAAACATAGTTCTAAACTATGTTGAATTTAATCTAAGAGAATTATTTACTTGAATGATTCTGGAAATTCTAACCCTGCTATTTCCATAGCTTTTAAGAACTTTTGATCAGGCAATGATGTAAAGAGGAGACTTTCACCGGTTCTTGGATGAGTAAATCCTAAAACCCTGGCATGTAATGCTTGATGAGGCATTAATTGCAAAATGTGATGAGCTTTCGATTTATTTGTAGAATTCATTAATCCATTATATGCTATTGTATCTCCACCATAAGAAATATCCCCAATTAATGGATGATGCATATATGAACAATGAACTCTAATCTGATGAGTTCTTCCTGTATGCAATTTTAAACGTAATAGACTAGCAAAATCACCACGAGCAATTGTCCAATATTCTGTCTTAGCTAATTTTCCATCTCTTTTAGAGACTGCAAATATTTTTCTATTTCTTGGTGAAGGTGCAATAAATGTTTCTATAATATCATGATCAGCTTTTACATTTCCCCAGGCTATTGCAATATATTCTCTTTGAACTGTTCTATCTGCAAATTGTTTAGATAATATATGTGTCCATTCTGGCTTTTTAGATATAACCATTAAACCTGAAGTATCTTTGTCTAATCGATGCACAATTCCAGGCCGAATAACAGAACTTTTGGTTAATATTTCTTCAATATGTATCTCTTGTTCAAATGGGTCTGCATCGTCTTGAACATCTGCTAATAAAGGAATTGGTTCTCTTATGCCTGTATGCCATAAAACAGCATTTACTAAAGTTCCATAGCGATTACCAAAACCTGGATGAACAACTAATCCAGTAGGTTTTATGATTACTAAGATATCATCATCTTCATAGACTACATCCAAAGGAATATCTTCTGGAACTAATTCTAATTGTGGTGGCCTAAGAAACCGGCAAACGATAAAGTCACCGGGTTTTATTTTATAGGATGTTTTTTTTATGTCCCCATTTACTGTCACAGATCCATTGTCTATAGCAATCTGTACTTTATTTCTTGTAGCATGTGCTATTGCATTAGTGATATAGATATCTAATCGTTCTGAACTTTGTCCTATTGCTACAGGTAATTCTACTATTTTTTCTATATATTCTGGATATTGTTCATTCATTAGAAATAGTGGTTTTATCAAGTTCAGGTGTATGATTAGCTATTGTATCTTGATAAGGCATTGGTATATATTTATTAAAAAATAGCAGTAATACCATTCCAATAGAAACACAAGAATCAGCAATATTAAAAACTGGCCAATAGGTATAAGTAATAGAATTGATTGTAATATCTGGAATATCTACTTGAATAAAATCTACAACTAAACCATAGAATAGGGGACTATTTCCATAAATCACACCATAAAACATGCGATCAATAAAATTGCCGAAAGCACCTGCCAATATCAACATTATTCCAATTCTCACATATCTATGTGCTTGTTTGATACTATGTAAATAATATACTAATCCACAAGAGGCAACTAATGAAAATAAAGTAAGAAATATTTTTCCTGCTCCAAATTCAACACCAAAAGCCATTCCTGGGTTTTCTACAAAAGTAATTCGTAAAAAATCACCTAAGACATTAAAACTTTCGCCTAAGTACATTCCTTGATGATCAAAACCAAATAAAGAAAATCCCTTAACCATAATCTTTGTTATTTGATCAAGCACTACCAATATAATTGCAGTTAGATATAAAGTTGAATTTTTCAAAGTAATAATCAATTCTTAATATATTATGAACGAACGGAAATTCTATCTATACCATCTTCTGGACATCTATTATGAATTTTAAAAGATGCAGATTGTGTTGTGATGGGGACTGCTAATAATCGTTCTTTAGCTATAAGTATATTGCATTCTCTACATATACCATATGTTTTTTCTTCGATACGCTTTAAAGCATCATCCAATTTTTTAATATAATCGCTGATTCTATTGATATGTGCATAAGTTTTTTCTTTTTCCATAGCTTCAGAACCTTGTTCTGCCATGTGCATGGAATAAATCATACTTTCTGCAGCCATTTCAGAATTAGTCAAATCATCCAATCTATCTTTAAGCATTCTTAATTCATCAACTGCATCATCTTTAATACTCATAATGTGTTTTTTGAAATATTCTAAGTCATTATCAGAATAGCGAATTTCCTTCGCTTTAACGTTAGACTTTGTAATATCTGACTGTATTGCATCAGATGTATCTTTCAATAATTCTGTTTTTTTAGTTGCTGCCATATGGCTTAACCTTTAATAAGACATGAAAACAATTGTATTAATCATTTACCTTTGTTATGCGAGCCTGAATTGTAACACCATCTATATCTATATGAATAGCTGATTCTTGAATGTCCTTTGATGCAATGCAAGATACAGCTAAAATCTCTGAACATATATAATCATGTAAAGACAAAATAGCATGTTCAATCTCTTTCGGTGCATTAAATTCTAGAGATATTCTATCGGTTACTATTAATCCTTCATTTTTTCTAGCATTTTGAATTCTATTAACAAATTCTCTTGCTATTCCTTCATTAATAAGAGTTTCATCTAATTCTGTATCTAGTGCCACAGTTAATGAGCCCTCATTAGCTATTAACCAGCCTTCCATATCTTCACTTATGATTTCGACATCATCTAAGAAGATATCATGAATTTCATGTTCAATATGTAAAGAATATACACCATTAGTGATTAGATGTCTAATCGCATCAGCATCCATCAGTTTTACATGATTAGCAATAAGTTGAGTATTTTTTCCGAATCGTTTGCCTAAATTTTTAAAATTAGGTTTTACACTTCGTTTCATTATACCAGCATCATCACTTACATATTCAACTGCTTTAACATTTATTTCTTCTGTAATAATATTTTCTACAGCTTGAATATCTCTTCTTTGTTGAGGAGTTATGACTGGTATCATTATCCTACTTAAAGGTTGTCTTGTTCTAATTTTTGATTTTTCTCTTAATGATCGCGCAAGAAATACAATGGTCTGAGCAAGAGCCATGCGTCTTTCTAGATTATGATCAATTAAGTCATTATCTGCTTTTGGCATATCCATCATATGGATAGATTCTGGGTCTGAATCCAAACGAAGTCTTTGATATAATGATTCAGGTAAAAATGGTGCAGCAGGAGCCATCATTGCGAGTACAGTCACCATTACAGTATGTAATGTTTGATATGCTGCTATTTTGTCTGTATCAATCTCACCTTTCCAGAATCTTCTTCTATTTCTTCTTACATACCAATTAGACACATCATTAATCATAAATTCTTGTATACATCTGCTTGCGCGGAATACATCAAGATTATCCATATGTTGGTGATATTGCTGTAAAGTACTGTGTAATGTAGAGATTATCCACTTATCGATTTCTGGTCTTTCACTTATTGGTATAGATTTTTCTTTACCTGTAATACCATCTATATTGGCATATAAACAATAAAAAGAATAAGTATTGGTAAGTGTTCTAAAGAAATCTGCTATTACAGTTTTTGCGATATCATCTTCATTAAATAATGTTGGTCTCCATGGTGGATTATTAACCATAAAGTACCAACGGACAGCATCTGCTCCATATTTATTCATCATGTCAAATGGATCTACCGTATTGCCACGAGATTTTGACATCTTGGATCCATTTTTGTCTAGTACTAATTCATTTACTATAATACTTTTAAACGCTGGTTTACCAAAAAGGGCAGAAGCGATATTGTGTAGTGTATAAAACCAACCTCTTGTTTGATCAATTCCTTCTGAAATAAAATCAGCAGGAAAACTATTTTCAAATAATTCTTGGTTTTCAAATGGATAATGCATTTGAGCAAAAGGGACGCAGCCAGAATCAAACCACACATCTATAACTTCTGTGGTTCTTCTGTATATCATATTGTTTTTCTTGAATACTACTTTATCTACAAATGGTCTATGTAAATCAATGTCAACTCCACAGTCAAGAACAGGTACAAAATTGCCTTCACTTATCTCATATAGGCCCTGTTGTAATTCTGTTATTGAGCCTATTGCAAACATATCTGATTTATCTTCACTGATCCATATTGGCAATGGTGTTCCCCAATATCTGTCTCTGCTTAAAGACCAATCTTTTACTTCTTCAAGCCAATTGCCAAATCTTCCAGAACCAATTTCTGGCGGTTGCCATTGAATTGTTTTATTCAATGCAATCATATCATGTTTATACGATGGAGATTTTATAAACCAAGAATTTCTGGCATAATACATTACTGGATTATCAGTTCTCCAACAGTGTGGATAGCTATGAATATAATCCATGCTCGATTTATATATTTTATGGGCTTTTTTTAGTGCAATAATGATATCCTTATCTGCACCTTCTTCTTTATGATCTGCATATGTAAATGTTTTTATCGCTCTGCCAGCAAAATCTATAATCTCATCTGTAAAATGTCCATTTGGAGTTACAGGTTGCAATACAGGTAAATGCTCTGTTTTAGACAATTCAAAATCATCTACACCAAATGCTGGAGCAATATGAACAACACCAGAACCATCTTGAGTAGAGACAAATGTTCCTGGCAAAATTGTTAATGCTTTAGGATATTCAACTTTATCAATTGTACAATATGAAAAAATCTGCTGATAAGAAGAACCAATCAATTCTTCTCCTTTAAATCTTGATACTATTGTATAATCTCCATCAATGATTTCTAGTCTAGATTCAGCTAGAATTAATCTTTCGGACATACCATTTGGATCAGAACTTCGCTTGTTTTCGATTAATACATAATCTATATCTTTTCCTACGGCTAAGGCTATATTGGAAAACAATGTCCATGGAGTTGTTGTCCATACTAATATTTTAGCATCAATACACTCTTTAATTGGACTTTCTGTAATCAGTAATTGTAAGAAAACATTAGGATCTCTTACTTCTCGATAACCTAAAGATAGTTCATGTGAACTAAGAGGAGTTTCAATAGTAGGAGATTGTGGAACTACTTTATATCCTTTATAAATGAGTCCTTTATTAAAAAATTGTTGTAAAGCCCACCACACAGATTCTATATAATTATTCGTACATGTGATATATGCTTGATCCATATCAACCCAAAAGCCACTTCTTTTGGTGAATGAATCCCATCCCATATCCATTGCAATATTATTATATACAAATTCTCTACATTTTTTATTGAATAATTCAATTCCCATTGATTCAATTTCAGACTTATTAACAAGTCCTAATTGCTTTTCTACTGCGATTTCAACTGGTAAACCATGAGTGTCCCAACCGGCTTGTCTACGAACATAATATCCATTCATTGTTTTATATCGACACAATAAATCTTTGTCGGTTCTAGCAATCAAGTGATGTATTCCAGGTTTTCCGTTTACAGTAGGAGGTCCTTCATAAAAGCTAAAAATAGGGGAGCCTTCTCTATTATGGAGAGACTTTTTAAAAATAGATTGTTCCTCCCAAAATGAGAGTATTTCTTGTTCTAATTCAGGATAATTTAATTTATCGGGGAGAGGACGGTACATGTATTCTATAAATCTGATAGATGTAAATAATTAAGAAACATAAATGTTACATTAGGTTTCTACAAACTTTAGGCAAGTGGCAATTATACCAAATTTGAGCAACAATTTCAACCATAGTTCATCATTCTTAATGATATATTTAATTTTGTTAACTATTTGATATTTCAATATGTATTGTATGCATAAATTATCTTAATGTTTCAATTCACTATTGCATAGATTTAATTGATGTAATTTTTGCTAATTTTATGGTTTAGACTCTCCATTTTACCTAGTTGTTTGAGAACATTACAAGTGGTTATTGCACATCATTGTAAAGCAATTTTTCTGATTCTGATTTTCACATTTTATGCAAATGGAAGCGCATGTTTGTGGCTTTTTTATGAATGTGAGAAAGATGATATTATCATGATGATATGTCCTGAAGGAGATAATTCTCAAGAATTCGCCTTACAATTCGTTCGTACTGCTTTGTCTCAACATCATCATCAACAATCAAAACAAACCATAAGAATTATAGAAACTAATATTAAAGTACTTTACTCTTCAATAAAGTACTTTAGAATATATAGTTCATCAATTCAATGTCCATTTGCTTGTTCTTATGATCTTCTGAATATTAGCAATGGATATCCTTTTTCACTTATTAAGCCTCCCCGACATATTGTTTAATTATATGTATTCAAACAATATTTATTAAACATACTAAACAATAGATTATGAAAATTAAACTGTCATTACTTACAGTATTTCTACTGTATGTATGCATACATATGCCTGCTTTTTCTATAGGTGAAAAAGATAAGCATAATGAAAAGGATTCGCTTAACAAGAAATCTATATTTACCAAAGACATAACAGTTTCTGCATTAAGACAACCAGAAAATAATCTTGAGGTGCCTCTATCAGTTACAATACTATCTGCTATAGATCTTCAAAATAAAAGAGGTTTAGGATTAGATGATATCCTGAGCAATGTTCCAGGATTACTTGTTCAATCAAGATCAGGAAATCAGGATTTAAGACTTACAATAAGAGGTTTTGGAGCAAGAGGGGCAGGTGAACGATCTAATGCCGGAACAACAAGAGGTATACGGGTTTTAGTGGATGGCATTCCGGAAACTGAACCTGATGGAAGAACTGCTTTAGATTTTATAGACCCAGCAGCTTTAAAAAGTGCAGAAATTCTCAGATCAAATAGTTCTGCATTATTTGGCAATGCTTCTGGCGGTATCATTAGTTTTTCTACAATACCACAAACAGATAAAACAGTACTTAGTCTTTCTTCTCAAATTGGAAGTTTTGGATTACAAAAAACAACATTCCAAGCTTCTACAAAAACAGATATTGGCCTATTATACTGTACTATTGGAAAAAATAGCTTTGATGGTTGGCGAGAACATTCACAAAGTAATGCCTTTCAATTTAGTGGAGGATTAGTTAATCAGATCAATCAAAGAACCAAAACAGGATTATTTATTCTTGCAGGAAATACAAATTTTAGAATACCTGGTCCTTTAAATCAAGTCCAATTTGATTCAAATCCTCAACAAAGCGCTGATACTTCAACATTTAATCCTACCTTTATACAAAGAGATGAAAGGCGTAATAATACCGCTGGAAGACTTGGATTTACAATCGATCATGCTTTATCTCAAGATCTTGGAATTGGAGGAATGGCTTATTTACAAAGTAAATTTTTACAAAGATCTGAACGAAATACATTTAGAGACTTTACCCGCTATCATACTGGTGGAAACATTGTATTAAAACATACAATGCAATATTCAGACGAGATTAACCAAATGTTTATAGGGGGAGTCGATTATCAATATCAAGATGGAGCTATCTTGTTTTATTCTCTTAAAAATGGAGAAAGAGGTGATATTCTAAGAACAAATAAAAGAGAAGGAGCCGAAAATATTGGAGTATTTCTTCAAGATGAAATACTTTTTGGTGAACAGATCTCCCTCATAATAGGTGCTCGATATGATAATATTTCTTATTTCACGGATATATACTTGGATGGTGCTTTACCAGTGTATAAAAATGAAATGAAATCATTTGAAAGAGTGACACCAAAAGCTGGAATTACATGGAAATTACAAAATGATATGTCTGTTTATGCAAATCTTGGTGGTGGAATAGAAGTTCCAGCTGGAAATGAAACAGATCCTCCAGCTTCATTAAGTTCTTATATTATCAACCCTTTATTGCAACCAATTCAATCTTTGTCTTTAGAAGCAGGATATAAATGTGATCTTATTCACGATAATTATTTACTATTAGGCAAAGCAAAAATTAAAGGAGATTTAGCTATATATACAATATCAACAATCAATGATATTGTTCCATATTCTGGTGGTAGATTTTACTTTAGTGCTGGTAAAACTCAAAGAACAGGAATAGAATGTAGTCATACTGCTCAATGGGAAAATGGATTAACTCTTAGTGCATCCTTTACTATAAGTTCCAATATATATACAGAATACAAACAAGATTCACTAATAAATGGAAATTCAACTGGGGCATCATATAAAGATTATTCTCAGAATTCTATAGCTGGAATTCCACATTCTTTTGGATCGTTCAAGTTTCAATATACACCCATTTCTTTTTCTGAATTTTCTTGTAATGCAGAAATAAGAAATATGAGTTCATATTATGCTGATGATGCTAATACATTAATTGTTGATGCTTATTCAAGTATTGATATTGGAATTACATACAATATAGAAATATCGAATAATCTAGAATTAAAAGTATTTGGAAAAGCACAAAATTTTCTAGATACTAAATATGCTGCGGGTGTATGGATAAATCCTGATTTACCAAAATTCACATCTCCAGCATATTTAGAACCTGGATTACCAAGGAATGTTGTTTTTGGTGCTTCTCTTAATTGGACGAATTAAGTATCGTAAAGAAGCTTTTAGAATTGAAACTTTTTTATAGCCATAATTCTTGATGGATTATGGCTATTTTCTTGTATTCAACTATAGAGACATAGCTTATAAAACTGCTTTTTTCCGTATTTTTGCATAATTATTATTATTTATATTTAGACACTGAATTTACTAATGAATAAAGATTTACATATATGTGGCATAGGCCATGCTTTAGTAGACATAGAATATTCAATTAATGAACAGCAATTTGCCCCTTTAGGACATAAAAAAGGTACGATGACATTAGTTAGCCCACAGGAACAATCTTCTACCATAGAATCATTACAAGCACATAATCCACATCGATCAAGTGGAGGATCTGCTGCAAATACAATTATTGCTATTGGACAATTTGGTGGTAAAGCTGCATATAAAACAATTCTAGGAAATGATTATTTGGGTCATTTTTATGCTGATGAATTTCGTCAATTAGGTATTCATTTAGAAGCTGAAATTATTCCTAACTCAATTACTGGTACATGTTTAGTTCTCATTACTCCAGATGCCGAAAGAACCATGCTTACAGATCTGGGGGTAAATTCTACGTATAATAAAGATCATCTAGTGATAGAAACAATTGCTCGATCAGAATGGCTATATGCAGAAGGATATCGAATTACAGAACCAGGTGGTGCAGCTGCAGTGTTAGAAGCTGTTAACATTGCAAAACAACATAATACAAACATTGCTTTTACTTTCTCTGATACTTTTGTGGTTGAAGTATTTAAAGATAGAGTACTAGAAATTTTACAGTATACTGATATGATATTCTGCAATGCTGCAGAAGCATGTGCATTTTCTGAAATGTATAATGAGCAAGATGCTTTTGAATATTTAAAAACAATATGTAAGCATGTAATTATGACTCGTGGAAATCAAGGGGCCTTTATTCATTATGATGGCAGTGATGTTATAATTCCTGCTTATCCAGCACATCCGATAGATACAACCGGAGCTGGTGATATGTTTGCTGGTGGTTTTTTATATGGTATAACAAATGGATATACAGTTGAACAGGCTGGGCATCTAGGTTCATATGCTGCATCTAAAATTGTTTCTCAATATGGAGCCAGACTAAAAAGTTCAGCTTCAGATATAAAGAATGAAGTCTTTTCACTATTACAACATTAATGTGAAGCAATTCTGTATTTACATATTTCTTATTTGCATTGTACAGTGTAATTGTTTTTTTCAATTACAAGCTCAATCAGGTATGACAATCTCTGATTTTTCTGAAAAACTTCTTCAATATTTTGATGAAGAAATGATTGCAGATATCCAGAAACAAGTACCTGATACTACAAAATGTAAAGTATGGAGTTGGGATATTGCAGATTTTTCTGGGGATACATACCCTGATCTAGCATTTGTTGTAAAGAATAATGCAGAAAAGAAAAAATTAGTAACTGTTTACTTATTTACGGATATAGAAGGCTATTTAACAAAGATTGCAGAATATGAACATTCATATGTAGAAATGCCTTTAGAAGTCGGCATTGTTATCAGACATAATACATGCTTTATAACAAGTAAAATTGAACAGTTTAATTGGAAGATTAAGGGATATACATTCGACAATGGTTTTGTTATTCATACCGATGAATTTTCTACATCAAGGATTGCGGGCTATACAAGAGAAACATATAATAACTTTCAGACATTAGAATCCAAAGAAAAATTAATAGATATAAAAACTGATAATATTGCTTATGATCATAGTTATTTGTCAATTCCTGCATATCCTAAAAAAGTTCAAGAAATAAAAGGCATAAGTAGTAGAATTTTGGCACATAAACCTGATTTTGCAGTTAAAGGAGCTTTTTATTGGCAAGGTGATTCTGATTGCTCTTTTGAAATTCATAATGTTCATTATGATTCTGATTTTCTGACTTTTGATATTTCTGTAACTGATGATGCATTTATTTATGGAAGATGTGATACGTGTACCTCTGATTATATCGATATTTGGTTTACTACACATCCACCATCAACAGATGTTAATCAATATATTGACAAAAGAATACATAAAAAGAAACGAAATCTTTATAAAAAGCTCATAGTTGCTGATAGTGGTACAATGGTTATTTCAATAAAACCAGGTGATTTTTTAGAACAGAAATCTACAATATCAATTGTTAATTCTGAAGATAATATGATAAACACCTCGCTTTTATCGTCCATTAAACATTCATCATCACTTACTAAATCTGGATATTCAATAAAAATGGCAATACCATTATTGTTTTTTGGTAATCACATCCAAACCGAGATACAAGAATCTACGAAGGAAATAGGATTTTCGGTGATTGTTCATGACTGTGATAATCAATTTCGCCCAGAAGAAGAAACAATATTAGCAACTTCTTCATTTATCCACGATAATTCTGATACATTAGGTTCATTATTGTTTTTACCAGAAGGAAAAAAGTATGGTGAATCTCTTAATATTTTTTCAGAGCCCTTTTCTTCGTATTTATTAGAACTAGGATTTTAAAGAGTAAGAATATTATGTCTATTTTACCGATCTATGTATTTGATCATCCAATCCTGAGAAAAAAAGCTGATATCATTAATACAATTGATGATTCTTTGATTGCATTTATTGCTGATATGAAGCAAACGATGCATTATGCAGATGGTATTGGTTTGGCTGCAAATCAAGTAGGCTCTCCTTTATCTTTAACTGTTATCGATATTTCTCCAATGACAGGATATGAAAAAACAAAACCACTTACTCTCATTAATCCCAAAATACTGTATTATTCAGATGAAGAAACAGATTATGAGGAAGGTTGTTTGAGTTTACCAAATCTTAGAGATACTGTTATTAGGCCAGATGCCATACAAGTTCGATATATGGATGAGAATATGAAAGAACATGCAATCGAGGCTGATGGATTATTAGCAAGAGTATTACAACATGAGATAGATCATCTTAATGGGATTTATTTTTCAGATAGACTTTCTAGTATTCGTAAGACGCTTATCCAAAGTAAATTAAAAAAAATATCACGTGGCGATATCTCTCCTGATTATGATATTGTTTTATCAAATGGAGAATTAATAACATTTCAGGAAGAAAAGTAATAATGAAGGTATTAGTAACAGGTGCCACAGGATTTATTGGAAGCCATACAGCAGATTTACTGCAAGACTATGATGCAGATATTTACTGTATTGCAAGGCCTACAAGCAATATGCAATGGTTAGAGGGAAAACCATTTTCGATTATTAATGCTTCATTATCACATCCAGAATCTTTGCAAAATGCTGTAAAAGATATGGATATGATTATTCATATAGCAGGATTAACTGCTGCAAGAAATGAAGCTGAGTTTATGGCTGGGAATCGTGATGCAACAAAATATTTACTTGAAGCTGCAAAACTATATGCCCCGAATCTTCAAAGATTTTTACATGTAAGTAGCCAGACAGTTACCGGTCCATCATCATCATTACAAAATCCAGTTAATGAAAAAAGTCCATTATTACCAATAACTGCATATGGAAGATCAAAAAAAGCAGCAGAAGAAGTAGTACAGACCTATATGAATGATATGCCTATTACAATTGTAAGACCTCCTGCTGTATATGGTGAACGTGATACAGCGATACTTACTTTTTTTCAAGCTATAAATAGGGGATTAGCCCCATTAATTGGATTCGATCAAAAAAAGGTAAGTCTTATTCATGGAATTGATCTATCACGAGGCATTATAGAAGCCGCAATGAGCAATAATACAATAGGTGAAACCTATTTTATATCTTCTGAAGAGTTTTATACGTGGGATACCATTGCAGAAATCTCTAAGCAAGCTTTTAATAAAAAGAGTTTGATTTCAATTCGTGTTCCACATACTGTAGTGATGGGTTTAGCAGGAATATCAGAATTTTTCGGAAAATTTTCTTCTAAACCACCAGTACTCAATTATGAAAAAGGGATGGATATTATTCAGCCATATTGGATTTGTAGCGTAGAGAAAGCAAAGCAACACTTTAATTGGCAACAAAAAATTAGTTTGGAACAAGGAATTTACAGAACTGTAGAATGGTATCAACAATATAAGTGGCTATAATGTATGAATCATTTTATCGGTATTCTGGGAATAATTCTTATCATATTTTTCTGTTGGCTGATGTCTGAACACAAAAAGGCATTTCCTTGGCGTATTGTATGCATAGGACTTATTTTGCAAATATCAATAGGTTTTTTTGTTCTGAAAGTACCATTTGGCATCCATTTATTAAGAGAGTGCGGTAATGCAGTAACAGCATTTTTAGGATTAGCATCTAAAGGATCCGAAATGTTGTTCGGGAATATCGTAAAACCTGAATATGCTCAAACTTTTGGCTTTCAATTTGCATTTACGGTATTACCAGCTATTATATTTTTCTCTTCAGTGATGTCTATCATGTACCATCTTGGCATTATGCAATATATAGTGCGTGGTATGAGTTGGTTTATGAGTAAAACATTACATACTTCTGGTATAGAATCTTTATCAGCTTCAGCTAATGTATTTTTGGGTCAAACCGAAGCTCCATTATTAATTAAACCATATTTGGGTAATGCTTCACGATCTGAATTGCATACAATCATGGTTGGAGGCTTTATAACAATTGCAGGTGGAGTAATGGCAGGATATATTCAAATGGGTGTTCCTGCGGAATCTCTTATTACTGCAAGTGTTATGGCTGCACCAGCTGGATTAATGCTTTCTAAAATTGTTGTACCATCTATACAAACACAACAAAATCTTATCCCAGAGCCTGTATTAGCTCAAAGCTCTACTATTGTTGAAGCAGCTGCAAATGGAGCCTCAGATGGAATAAAATTAGCTCTTGGTATAGCTGCAATGTTAATTGCTTTTATAGCTTTAGTTGCAGGTATTAATAGCTGTATGTATTGGATTCATGAATCAGTTTTTCAATATGGAATTAATTTCCCGGTTGATTTAAAACAATTATTTGGTTGGCTATTATCTCCGATTGCTTTGATTTTAGGAGTTCCACCACAAGATGCTCAAGTATTTGGATCACTTATAGGTACTAAAATAAGTTTGAATGAATTTATTGCATATGCTGATTTATCAGAAATGATAAAACTTCAATCATTAGACCCCAAAACAATTAGAATGGCTAGTTTTGCTTTATGTGGATTTGCAAATTTTAGTTCAATTGCAATTCAGATTGGTGGAATTGGAGAAATGGCTCCTCATAGAAAAAAAGATATTGCTCAATTAGGACTTAAAGCAATGGCTACAGGAGCATTAGGAAATTTACTTACTGCAACATTAGCAGGTTTACTTCTTTAAATATTTTATGAACACAATGAATACATATACATGTATTAAAACGTATATTCCTAAACCAGGTATTGGAATTGTACAATTACATAGACCCGAAGTTCTTAATGCATTAAGCTTACAAACAATGGTTGAAATAGTTGATGCTTTACAATATTTTGATAATCAATCAGATATCAGATGCATGATTATTCATGGAAGTGACAAAGCATTTGCTGCTGGCGCAGATATTACTGAAATGTCTGATGCTGGGACAATTGATATGCTAGAGAGAGATCAATTCTCTAGATGGGAAAAAATTAGACTACTTAAAAAACCACTTATTGGTGCTATTTCTGGTTATGCCCTTGGTGGAGGATGCGAATTAGCTATGCACTGCGATATGCTAATTGCTAGCGAAACTGCACAGTTTGGTCAACCAGAAATTAATCTTGGTGTGATGCCAGGAGCTGGTGGAACCCAAAGATTAACAAGAATAGTGGGTAAAGCACAAGCAATGGAAATGGCATTAACTGGACGCATGATTTCTGCTTATGAAGCATGGAGATTAGGATTAGTTAATAGAGTAGTACCTGTTTCAGGCTATCTTCAAGAAGCAATTGCATTAGCCACAGAAATTGCAAATAAAGCCCCAATAGCAGTAAGACTTATAAAAGAATCAGTACTCAAATCCTATAGTACAACCCTGGAAGCAGGTTTAGAATTTGAGCGTAAGAATTTTTACATGCTTTTTGCAAGTGAAGACCAAAAAGAAGGAATGAAAGCCTTTATTGAAAAAAGAAAACCTACATGGAATAATTCATAATTATACTAATATTTATATGCCTTATTTAATTCTATTAAGACATGGTGAATCCCAATGGAATCTGGAAAATAAATTCACAGGTTGGGTTGATATAGATTTATCAGCTAAAGGTGAAATTGAAGCCGCTCATGCAGGAGATGTTTTACAGAAATATCCAATAGATATTTTGTTTACTTCGGTACTTATGCGTGCAATAAGAACAGCTGAAATCGCTTTAAAACAAGCTGGTATTGAATCAATTCCTACATTTAGGTCAGAAAAACTTAATGAAAGACATTATGGAGATCTTCAAGGCTTAAATAAAGATGATATTGGCAGGGAATACGGATCAGATCAGCTTAAAGTATGGAGAAGAAGCTATGATATACCTCCACCAAATGGTGAATCGTTAAAGATGACTCAAGAAAGAGTATTACCATATTTTTATGATACTATCATTCCTGAGCTTAAAAAAGGAAAAAATGTCCTGATTACAGCCCATGGAAATTCTTTAAGAGCATTAATAGCCGAATTAGATATGATGTCTAAAGAAGATATTCTAGAACTAAATATACCAACAGCAACACCTATAGTGTACACATTAGAACAAGAAACATTAAAGGTTTTACATAAAGAACAATTGAATGATTGATTATTCAGCAGTTAATCCTGCTATTTATTTGGAGAGTTATTTTGTCAGTTCAAACTGAAAGAAAAAGAGATGCTGCCCATAGCAAAGCATATGCTTTATATTGCGCAAGGGCGGTAGAAGATAAAAAAGTTGAAGATATTTTAATACTTGATTTAACAGATGTAGAAGGTGCTCCGGCAACCTATTTTGTTCTATGTTCATGTTTATCTGAAGTTCAAGTTGATGCCGTATCTGCTGGTATGGAAAGAGCAGGAAAAGATGCTGGACAAGGCCTCCCAAAATCAGAAGGATGGGATGCCAAACAATGGGTTATCCTTGATTATTTTGATGTAGTTGTTCATGTATTTCATCAAGATGCACGAGATTTTTATCGCTTAGAAAAATTGTGGAGTGAAGCAGATTTTTATACTCTACAAGAAAGTAAAGCAGTAAAGATGAATAAAACAGCAAAAGCTGCATTTCTAAACGATTTACAAAATAATCGAAGAATTCCTGCACGATATGCAGAGCAAAGTAGTGGATATACAAAGGATAAGTAAATAATGATGCATGTGTTAATTGCTCCAGTATTCGAAAAAGCATTGATTTCTATTCATGCAGATAATATTGTTCCACTTGTATTTGAAATACCAAAAACAATTGAACATGGCCATTTGTCTACAAATATTGCTATGACTCTTGCTAGACATCTAAAAAGAAAACCTGCAGATATTGCTCAAGATATTATCAATGCTTTAGTGTTTGAAGATGATATAGTGGAGTCTGTACAAATTGCAGGTGCTGGTTTTATCAATATTTATGCAAAACCATCTTTATTCCATAAAGTAATTGAATCTATGCGCCTTAAAGGTAAAGATTATGGAAAAACAGAGTATGGTAAAGGTAAATCAGCCAATGTAGAATATGTTAGTGCTAATCCAACAGGTAAATTACATCTGGGGCATGGTAGAAATGCTGCTATTGGAGATACGATTGCCAATTTGTTAGAGTGGGCTGGTTATAAGGTAACCAGAGAATACTATTTTAATAATGCAGGCAATCAAATGAATATGCTTGCAAAGTCAATTTTTGCTCGATATCGTGAATTATGTGGTGCTGCAGACTATCCGTTTCCAGAAGATGGATATCATGGTGATTATATTAAAGATATTGCACAAAAGGCATTAGATTTATATGGATCAGAATATACAGAACCATCCGATGATATTTTATCTTCGTTCAGGAAAATTGGAGAAGAATGGTGTTTTTCATCAATATTGAATACCTTGAAGAACATGAAGATTCATCAAGATACATATTTCAATGAAGATTCTTTATATCATGATGGCACGATAGATAATTTACTTAATGAGTTGAAAACAAAAGGTTTAAGCTATGATAAAGATGGAGCAACATGGTTTAACTTTTCACGTATTGATGAATCTTTAACCGATAGAGTTATTGTAAAACAAACAGGTGAACCAACATATAGATTGCCAGACATTGCTTATCATAGAAATAAATTCGAGAGAAAATACGACCTGATTGTAGATATTTTTGGTGCTGATCATATAGCTACAATTCCAGATGTAACCGCAGCTTTAAAGGCTTTAGATTATGATATCAAAAAGCTTAAAGTTCTTATTTATCAATTTGTTACATTATGGGAAAATGGTGAGCAAGTAAAGATGTCTAAGAGATCAGGTAAAAGCTATACCTTAGATGAATTAATTGATGAAGTTGGTGCAGATATCGTACGCTTCTTTTTTATTATGCGCGGAGCTCAAACTCAGTTAGAATTTGATTTAAATTTAGCAAGAGAACAAAACGATAAAAATCCTGTATACTATTTGCAATATGTGCATGCTAGAATTTGTTCTATGCTAGCAAATGCAGCAGATAAAGAATTAATCCCAAATATTGAAGCTCCATTACACTATTTAACAGCTCCTGCAGAATTACATCTAATAACAGCTTTATCCAGGTTTGAAGAATGTACATTAAAGGCTGCGCATGCTATGGAACCACAAATTATTGCAGAATATTTAAGAGAAACAGCAGCTGCATTTCATTCATTCTACCATGATTGCAGAATCATAGGCGAAGAACATAATATAAGTCAAGCGAGAATTAATCTTGCTTTAATCACCAAGACAGTTATTCATAATGGATTAGCTATTCTTGGCATTTCATCACCAGAAAAAATGTAAGGAAGTACTCACATGGAAAAACCAGAAATCGCTGGATATGCATCAATGAAATTAGAAATGGAACCTGGCACTTATTGGTGGTGCTCTTGTGGGAAGTCAAAAAATCAACCATTTTGTGATGGATCACATAAAGGCAGTTCTTTTTCTCCAGTAGAAACAACAATTGAACATAAAAAAATATGTGGTTGGTGTACATGTAAATTAAGTGAGAAAAAACCTTTTTGCGATGGAAGTCATAAATCGTTAACTCCTCCTCAAGAAGCTTAATATGATATCAAAATGGCAGACAATATCAGCAAAAAGCAAACATGATTATACTATATTTTCTTCTCAGATTGTAACAAGAAAACATCCTGACAAAACTACTAAAAGTGATTTTGTTGTTTTGAATTCACCTGATTGGGTAAATATTATACCTTTAACATCAGATGGAGAAGTTGTTTTTGTAAGACAATATAGGCATGGAAAAGACGATATATCTTTAGAGATCCCAGGTGGCTTGATAGACAAAGGAGAGCAACCATATCAAGCAGCCGAAAGAGAATGTATTGAAGAAACAGGATATGCAGGAACAGGTGAATCTATTTTATTAGCGGAGATAGAACCAAATCCTGCATTTATGAATAATATTTGTTATTGTTTTCTTTGGACAAATTGCCAGCTGAAGTCTAAAATATCTTTTGATGCTCACGAAGATATTGAAACAGTACTGATTCCAATTCAACAGGTTCCTGAACTTATTCGTTCTGGAATGATACAACATTCATTAGTGCTAAATGCATTTCTTCATTATTGGTTAAGCATAGGTTTTATACCTGAAGTTTAGGAATATTATGTCAAAAATTATCGCAGTGGCTAATCAAAAAGGTGGAGTTGGAAAAACAACTACATCCGTCAATGTAGCTGCTTCTTTAGCTGCTGCAGAGCATACTGTGCTTTTAATAGATATGGATCCTCAAGCTAATGCATCAAATGGTTTAGGCATCGATACTAAGTCTGTAGCTTCAACTATATATGAAGTATTAGTAGGTAAAACTCCTATGCAGAATGCAATTGTACCATGTGAAATGCCACATTTGCATGTATTGCCTTCACATATCAATTTAGTTGGTGCAGAAATCGAATTGATATCAATTCAAGATCGCGAATATATATTAAAGAATGTTTTGCATTCAGTATCTGATTTATATGATTTTGTGATTATTGATTGTCCTCCTTCCTTAGGAATTCTGACATTAAATGCTTTAACTGCTGCACATTCTGTATTGATTCCAGTGCAATGTGAATATTATGCTTTAGAGGGTTTAGGACAATTATTAAATACTATCTCTATTGTAAAACAGCATCTAAATCCTTTATTAGATTTAGAGGGTATACTATTAACAATGTATGATAGTAGGCTACGTTTATCACATCAAGTTGTTCAAGAAGTTAAAAAACATTTTGAAGACAAAGTATGCAAAACCTTGATTAATAGAAATGTTCGTTTATCTGAATCTCCAAGTCATGGCAAACCAATTCTTTTATACGATGCATTTAGTTCTGGAGCATTGAACTATTTAGAATTAGCGAAAGAAATACTTATTAATAATGGCTTTATTGTTCCTGAAAGTAATTAATATGAAAACTCAATTAGGTCTTGGTAAAGGTTTGGGAGCATTGATTCCATCTTCGATACAAAAAGGATTAACTTCCATTGTATCCGATGATAATGGATCTGACAGTGGAATTATTGCTTTAGTTGATATTACCAAAGTAAGAACAAATCGATTTCAACCAAGAATTATGTTCGATCCTATGGCTTTGGCTGAATTATCACAATCCATTAAAGAACATGGAGTTATTCAACCAATTACTGTTCGTAGACAACATGATGGTTATGAATTAATATCTGGCGAACGCCGTATTCGAGCATCCATTGAAGCTGGTTTAGATAAAATCCCTGCATATATATTAGATATTACATCTAATGAAGCAATGATCGAATTAGCTTTAATTGAAAATGTTCAAAGAGAAAATCTTAATGATATAGAAATTGCAATGGGTTATCAATTACTTATCGATGAATGTTCTTTAAGTCAAGAATTGATAGCTCAAAAAGTAGGCAAAAATAGAAGTACAATATCAAACTTTTTACGATTATTAAAACTGCCAACAATTGTTCAACAACAATTGGCTGTGCATGCTATTACAAATGGCCATGCAAGAGCACTTTTAGGTTTGTCTAATCCAGAAGATCAAATTCGATTATGCCAAGAAATCATGACATATGATTATTCTGTTAGAAAAACAGAAGAAATCATCAAAGATGTATCACTATCTTCTGGTACAGCTTATGCTAAAGGTAAGAAAAATAATTCTTCAATTTCTATCAAAGCAAGTCCCGCTATTTTATCGATAGAAGATAAATTAAGAGATCATTTTGCCACTCAAGTGAAAATACATGTAAATTCTAATGAACAAGGTTCTCTTCATATTGATTTTTATTCTTTTGATGACTTACAAAGATTATTAGACATCATTAAAGTGGATTAAGTGAATATGAAAAAAGGTTTGTCTGATGCATTCAAAATATACCATACGGCACAAGTAAGGGTATTATATGCCGATACAGATAAAATGGGTATTGTGTATAATGGGAATTATTTAAAATATTTTGAAATAGGAAGAACTGAATTACTAAGAGCTTTACAATTACCATACGCAGATTTAGAACAATATGGCGCTCAATTACCTGTAATTGAGGCATTTGTTTCATATAAATCACCTGCATATTATGATGATGTTCTTTCTATAGATACTGTATGTAGTTTCGAACGTGGATTATTATTAAGAATTCACTACTCAATTAAAAAAGATAAAAGTATTATTTCAGAGGGATATACTCTGCATACTTTTATCGATGCTGTAACCAAAAAACCAATTCGCCCTCCCGCATTATTTATAGATACAATACTTACCAACAGTATAGATTCTATGGGCAATGAATTAATGGAGATATATCTATGAAGTTAGGTTTGATTGTAAGCATGGTAATTCTATGCTTTTATTCTTATACAAGCATATATGCACAAAATCCTTATGATTTTCTACAATTGGGAATTAGTGCTAGAACAGCAGCTTTATCAGGTGCAGGAATTAGTATTGTAGACGATCCATCAGTGATTGCTATAAATCCAAGTACATTGGGTTCTGTGCTTAAGCAAAAGCACAGTATTAGTTTTGTAAAGCATGTATTAGATATAAATTCTGGACAAGCAGTATATGTTCTGCCTTTTGATACATTAAAAACTGAAAGAATTGCTTTTTCTGCTTTATTTACTAATTATGGAACATTTGATCAAACAGATCAAAATGGACTCATAATTGGATCTTTTTCTGCTAATAATATTGCTTTGTCTGGAACATATAGCAATCAATTAGATAGCAATTTATGGTATGGTATTACGGGTAAACTAATCTATGCTACTTTAGCAGATGCTAGGTCTATGGCTTTTGGACTAGATGCTGGTTTATTATATACTATTCCTAAATCTAGAACTAATATTGGTTTTTCATTATTACATATTGGAAGTCAATTATCAACTTTTAATGGTTATTCTGATCAATTACCAGTTGATGTTCGGTTAGGAATAAATCATCGTCTAAGAGGTTTACCATTATTATTAAATGTAAGCTTACATCATTTAGCTGATGATGCAGATGCATTTTTTGATAGAGTTAGTAATTTTGCAATCGGCGGTGAATTAACACTTAGTAAAGTGCTAGATGTACGAGTAGGATATGATAATGTACTTAGATCATCTTCAAGTACCGCTGGAAAAAGAAAATTATCAGGTTTTTCTGCTGGTTTGGGAATTAAAACCAAGCCTTTTCTGTGTGATTATTCTATGAATACATTTGGAACTGATAGTTTTCTTCACAGATTAAGTTTACAATTTTCATTATAATTTTTAGGTATTGCTATGAAATCAGCAATTTATTTTTCATTGATAATATTGTGTTTATGTGTTTTTCATTCAGGCACATCCTTTACCCTTTATGCGCAACAAACTCAACAACAACAGCAAACAATAAAACCATCTTTCCCTATTTCAGAGGTAATATTTATTGTTCAATTATTAGATAAAATTGAGTTAAAAGGTTCAGAAGTAGATGCTTTGCTTGAAGTGAAGAGCCTTTTAATAAATCCTGTTGTGAATGCACAAAAAGAAAAAAAACCAATTACAGAATTACTAACAATTGATTTTAAAGTTCAGCAAGCACAAGTATTACTGAGTTTTTTGCAAAGAGCAACTCTAAATGGTGCTGATGCTGAAAGATATAAACGTTTTATAGATACTATTCTAATTGCTGCAAATCCAAAAAAATAGCATATACATGTGTGCCTATTTTAAAAACCCGATTCATACACATGTTTCGGGTTTTTTATTATAAACTTATTAGGAATCTTATAAAATGAATTGATTTAGTAATGATATTTTGGGTTCTATTGTTTTTTATATAAACAATAAACATCTGCTTTAAAACCTGTACTTCCTCCATTACATTTGTGAGCTTATTTTCTTTGTGTATGTTCTTTCTCATAAATCTGTTAATAATGAGAGTCAACATTGGATAGATAACTAATAATAAGAAAGATATAGATACAATACTGATAATCAAAGAGTATAGAAATGGAGGAATTCTATCCGACAATAGCGAATACGATGTTAAATATATCATACTAAGAATACATCCCCATATCAATATCCCTCGTTTACGTTTCTTGTCAGTATTTGTATACTTTTTTATAGGTATTTCCGAAGTGATTGCAATATATTCTTGTAATTCATCATATGATAAAGCACCATATCTAGCTATAATATAAGGAAAGAGTAAACCTGCGAATAGATGTAATGCTATATAAATCAATGAGAGTACATAGGTATAATAAGCTACATTATACGATTGAAACCATGATATTAGTTCATTTTTTTGATGTGGCTGTAAGAATAAATATGGAATAAATCCAAAAGTAAAGGCAATTCCTAGTATTCTTTGAAGGGCTGTTTCTACTTGAGCAATACAATTAAAAAAGTATATTCGATATGTTGAAAATGAAGTATTGAATATCCATAACCCAATAATTCCCTGAAAACAAACAGCAATATAGGCTCCAATTGGAGTAAAAGGCGAAGCGATTGCTTTAACCAAGAGAACGGAACCTAATGAATGGATATTATTCTTAAATCCTTTATTATTCTTGGCAATATGTTCTATACAAAAACATGAAAATGCAGTCATAAACAAGCCTCTAAAGGGAATTTTAGCAGCATGTAAAATACTTCCAAAAGCAGATTCAACAAATGCCCATATACCCGTATAAGAAGCAGTTAATACTTTTTCCATATTAATTAAGAATTCTTGTCATAGATTCCATTGGATGAAGCCCAAGAATCACTCTTAATTCATTGACTTTTTGTTCCATTCTAGGAACTAATACCAATAATCGTTTTTGAGACGGATCCATATATCTTTGTAAGAATGTTTCGGCAAGTTTCAAAGCATCAGAATACTGTTTTTTATTTTCTAATACAAGTATTTCAAGTTCATCAATTTTATTCTGAAGATATGGATCATTATTCGTTTCAGGTAAAAAAGTTCTTAATCGTTCTAAAGCAAGATCAATTCTTCCTGAATATTGATATCCTTCGGCTGCAGCAACATAAGGACTAAAATCCTTTGAATATGGATCTTGTGCAGCAAGATTTGTATTCATTATTAATGCATCTGCATATTGAGCACCTAATAATGAGAAATATGACATTTCTTTAGTGTATCCAGCTTTTCTATATAAATCTGCAATTTGTAAATAGAACAAATAATTCATTGGAAAATGAATAGGGGAAATATGTCGATTCATTGTATTTAATATGATTCCAGCTTTTTTATTGTTTCCTTTTTTAATTAAATAGTCAGCATATCTAATTGAAGATAATCGATAATTTCTTAAATAGTTTCTAGAAAACTCATCATAATAATGAGAATTATTTGTTAGATCTCGGAATATATACCCATATGCTTGCTGTTTTTGAATCTGATTACCATCAATAGGATGTAAAAAACATGCATCCATTATAGGCTCATAAAAAGCTTCATTTTGATCATCAGACTGTTTCAATGGGCATACCCTAAGAGCCATGCCTTCTTGTCTTAGATATGATTCCAAACCAGAATAGTAATTTTTAGATACAGTCATTGAAAAATATACTGGCCTTGTAAATGCCGTATTTTGCAGGATATCTGCAATTACTTGATGTTCAACTCCAAATACATATAAAGGCTTGCCATTCTGTTCTCCAGCTGGAGAAGCAGAATAGGTAAACATCATAGTGGATGGCGCATGTTCAGGTATGACAAAGTGTTTTGATTTTATTGATTGTTCTATCGGAATTGTTATTGTTCTTGCTTCTGACAATATGGGTTTGGGCGAGTTTTGAGAATTTTCGGGAGCTTCTAACGAAGCATCAGAAAATGTTAATTGAATTGGTTTTGCCCCCCACGGCGCATCATGTTTCAATTGAGAAAGATACCAACCCATTTGAGCTAAACTTAAATTAACAATACGAATATCTCTTCTAATACCTTCAACATCTTGTAGATACCAAAGCGGGAACGTATCATTATCTCCATTGGTAAAAAGTATCGCATCTTTTTCACAGCTTTGAAGCATATTATAGGACATATCAAATGCTAATGAATTCTTACTTCTATCATGAGTAAACCAGCCTTGTTTAGCCATCAATCCAGGAATAAAGAATAAAGATACAATCGTGCACCAATGTAATGCTGTTAATTTTATTTTTGAGGCAATTATATATATAATGCTTTGACATCCTAAGGCGATCCACATACACCACACCATAAATGAACCGACATAGAAATAATCTCTTTCTCTGGGCTGGGGTTCCTGTTGATTTTGTGCAATTGCGGCAAATACACCTAACATAATAAATAAGATTATAAAAGAATAAGCAGTTTTAGGAGCATTTTTTATGTGATAAAGAAGTCCGATAATACCCATTATTAAAGGAAAAGCAAAAAATTGAATAGGAAATACATCTTTGAAATCGGATAGATAATTCCATATTTCTACTTCTTTTTTAGGAGTAGAATATAAGAATGCAGGAGAATCTTGTAGATCACCTGCTTTACCAACAAAATTCCAAAGAAAATAGCGCATATACATATGTCCAATCTGATAATTGAACAAATATTTCATCTCTCCAGATACATTGGTTTTCATTGATGAATAATCTGGCATTGACTTAGATGTTCCATCGCCCATATCGATTTTTATATATGAAGGAGCATACCAAGCACCATATTTTTTGTGCATTTCTTCAAATTCTGTTCCTGTTTTATAACGCCTTGGCCACATCGGAGCATCCCCATATTGCTCTCTATTTATATATGAAGCTAATTTACTCATTGTATTAGGTGCATTCTCATTCATTGGAGGATGTGCTAAAGATCTCAAAAAAGTATGCGTGTATGTTGTAAAACCTGTCATAATCAACAGTATACATACGGAGATAAGTTTGATTAAAGATTGTCCTTTCTTATGAGCAATATATAATGTAATACAAGGGATGAATAGGACTATGAGTCCACAGAGAACAATAAAAGAGGATTCTTGAAAAACATAATCTCCATTGTCTGATATAAGGAAATTACCAGCTAATAATGAAGGAAGTGTCTTGATTAATCCTATATAGATATATGAAAAGATTCCAATTGATAAAAGCGTCATTTTGGCAAATCCGAACCATGTGAATTCATATTTCTTAAAATAGATAAGCATCATTACTGTAAACAAAGTAAGAATGCTAAACAGATGAACTCCTATAGACAAGCCTATAACATAAGATATAAGAAAAATATATGAAGTATTATGAGTTTGATCGGATTGTTCACGCCATCGCAGGATAAGATATACTATCAGTGATACAAAAAGTGTAGACATAGCATATACTTCACTTTCTACGGCATTGAACCAAAATGTATCACTAAAAACAAAACACAATGAACCGCATAAAGCAATTGCATATCTATAGTTATCGTTTATTGAGGTTGTACATTCTTTTAGTAGTAATTCTAAAGATAAATACACCAACAGGATTGTAGATGAACTTGAGAGTACAGATACAAGATTTATTCTAAATGCTGGATCAGTAAATGGAAGGAAATCAAACAATTTTGCAATGATTAGAAATAATGGAGCACCAGGTGGATGGGGAACTTGTTGCCATATTACTGCAGATGTAAATTCACCACAATCCCAAAAAGGAATTGAAGTTTGAGCGGTTAAAATATATGTAATACTTGCAGTACAAAAAGCTATAAAAGCAAATATCTTATGAATATGTTTACTTTCCATGTACCTTTTCCAATTGTAAAATGAGGTTTTTTGCATGATAAAAAGCTTCTTCTGAGCTTTTTCTACCATAAACAGCTTCCATAATTTCATCTTCTAATATTTTTTCTGCTTCTATAAATACAGAAGTAGAAGGTAAAAGTATTGCATGCTTACATTGTTCAGCAAAAGAAGCATAATCAGAACTAAGATTTTTTGAGAATATGTCTGTAGACATTAATGCCGGTATTCCTGCATCAGGCAATGCAGAACAAAACCTTGAAGTTATAGAATCACTGGTTACATATGTAATAAAATCTTGAGCAGCTTTGGCTTTTTTAGATTGTACACTTATTGCCAAACAATCACCACTTAATACTGATAATCCAGATTTTCCCGGAAATGTAGATAAAACCCTATGTGGAATATTGTTCAAGGAAGGAACAAGCCATTGACCAGATATAAGCATATGGAGAGAACCATTAATAAATGATTTGTCTAATTCTCTAGACTGTGCAAGTGTTCCATGTTGTGCTAATTGAACATATAAAGTAAATCCAGACAATGAAGCGGAATCAAAACTGTTACTCAATGGGAGAGATTGAAATAATCTTCCACCCGAAGTCCATATAATTGGTAATACCTTTTTTAAGAGCGTATGTGGTTCTGTAGCATTTACACCCCAAGATTTACTAGATGTTATATAATTCGTAAAATCTTCTAAAGACATAGTGTCTTGATTGACTAAATGTATTGCATCTCCGGATAAAAAAACAGCTCTTGTGTTTAGAGTCCATGGTAAAGCATAGATCAAAGAATCTTTTGCAATCGCAGATAATAAAGAAGAAGGTATAGTTTTGGGGTAATCTAAGGGATAGAAAATATCATTGTGAATAAATTCTGGAGCCCATTCCAAACCTAAATGAATTATATCAGGAGGTTTGCCAGAAGACAGTAACATGAATAGTTTAGCTTTTCCTTCAGACCATAATAATTCAGTTGTTTGTATATCAATGGCTGGATTTTGATGTTCATATTCATCGATAATTGCTTGTAATGCTTTTATCTGTGAAGGTTCAGACCAAAAATGGCAAAAAGTAATAATCTGTTTATCAGGATTATTTTGTTGCTTTGAGCAGCCTAACCACATCAAACTACATATACATATTACTTTGAGTATAGTATTTTTGATAGTCATCACGGATTAACGGCAAGAGTTTTATTAGTTTTTGCTATATTTTTAGCAATCTTCTTTTCTGGAACGGCCGGGGTGACAGCTGGAGATTTAATCTCAGTCGAATCTTTTTGATGAGGAAAAAAGAATTTTGTTAAAAGCCTTTGCGCTATTGGAGCAGAGATAGTTCCCCCGAAACCTGCATTTTCTACTAGAATACACATAGCTATTTTGGGATTAACTTTTGGAGCAAAACAAATAAACCAAGCATGATCTTCGCCATGAGGATTTTGAGCAGTACCAGTTTTACCACATACATCAATACCAGGCACTTTGGCACCCAATGCCGTACCACCGGGAGTATTTACAACATCATACATCCCATTATGAATTGCATCCCAATGTTCTGTTTTAAAGCTAGGTAATTTTCTATATGCTAATTCAACATCTTGTAATTGATGTGTTTTTCTATTATAAATCGAGCGAACCATGTGAGGTTGATAGATAGTACCTCTATTAGCCAAAGCAGAACAGTAAACAGCCATTTGTAGAGGTGATACTCCAAGCTCACCTTGACCAATACCTAAATTTACAAGACGTCCTCTAATCTCTCCATCACTTAATCTTTGTTTCTTATAGAATAGTTCAGTAGGGAGTTTCCCTTTGGTATCTTCAGGAATATCAATAAATGTTTTAACTCCAAAACCAAACATCTTTCCATATTTTTCAAAATTCTTAATTCCTAATTGGGGTCCAAGTTTATTGAAAAAAACATTACAAGAAACATGAATAGCTTTTTTAACATTTGTAGAGCCATGTGCACCATGACATTTCCAACTTCTACCACCAAATTCATAATAGCCAGGACAATTTATAGTAGTATTTGGATTGATAATACCTTCATTCATTCCAGCTAATGCCATAAGCATCTTCCAAGTAGATCCAGGAGGATAATTGGTTTGTGTGGCACGATTAAAGAGAGGTTTATCTTTATTAACTAATAATTGACCAAACAAATTAGATTTTGTTCTGCCACTGAATTGTCGGATATCATAATCAGGCTTACTAACCATACATAATATCTCGCCAGAATTGGGATCTAAAGCTACAATTCCACCCCTTTTTCCATCTAATAGTTTTTCTGCTAATTCTTGTAAAGGTTTATCAATTCCTAGCCTTAAATCAAAGCCTTCTTCGGCACTAATATCATTTTTTCCTTCAAGAAAACTAGATACTTTTTGTCCGGTTGAATTCACCGCAACAAATTGAACTCCTTTTGTACCTCGTAGAAAGTTCTCATATGTTTTTTCAATGCCAGCATATCCAACTATATCTCCAGGAGAATAATAATCACCCATTGTTTTGATTTGCTTAGAACTTATCTCCCTGGAATAACCTAATATGTGCGACATATTTCCATCTATCGTATATAGACGCTTTGATTCAACTGAAATATCAACTCCTGGTAAGAATTCATGATTTTCTTCTATCAATGATATTGTTTGAAAATCAGCATCTCTGTATATTTTATTTGGCTTTACACGGGATAATTTTTTAGATTCTTCATAAAAATTGACAATAGATATTGAATCTACTCCAAGTATACTTGATAGTAAGGGAATAGATTCTAACTTAAACTCATTAGGAGTGATAGAGATTGAAAATGATGGTGAATTATGAACAATCATCTCTCCATTTCTGTCAAAAATATTTCCTCTGAATGGATCGATTACTATTTGTTTTATTGCTTGGATATCAGTTTTTAAACGATACACATTTCCTCTGATGATTTGTAGATATCCTAGCCTGACTATATATATACCTAATACAAGAATGACGATAGTTTTAAAGATAGATACTCTGGTAGAACTACCGAATTCATTATCATTTAAACTCATTGCCATGATATACCTTTAACATTTATGTGTTATAATCAATAAAATCTAAGCAAACTTATGAAATTACACTTTGCTTAAAATGTGATTTGTTTACGAAGAAAGAATAATAGCTTTATGTTGACCAATAGTATACTGTGTACTCATAACAAGTAAAAGTGCACTTGCAACAATACATAATGCCATACCTAATGCACCGTATATAGGAACAATCACTGCATACATTAGTAAAGATCCAATGCAAGTAATGATATAAACCCGTGAAAACAGATCATATCTACCACTTGCAGCAAAAAAATGAAGAATAAAAATATTGCTATGGATAATCACAGTTTCAAGGTACATGATACGGAATAAAAACACTGCTTCATCAATATATTCACCAGAGAATACAAAAATAATTTCTGGTGCAAAATACATTGCAAATGGTAAAAGCAGCAAAGCATATATTATTGTGATTTTTTGATAATGCTTTATTTTTTCAAAGCATTCTTCTTTATCTTGTTCAAATACAAGTGATAATCTGGGTAAAGCAGAAAATACAAATAACCATACTGGAAATAATTGAAATACACCGGCTGCTTTTTCAGCTACTGCAAATTGTCCGGTAATTATAGGATTAGCAAAAAGAGATAAATAAAAAAGCCGTGGATTTGCATATAAAGCTTGAGACAAAATAGATTTAAATGGACCGATTCCTAGTTTTAACTCTTCAATCATGTGCTCTTTTGTAGGCATAATAAAGTGCACGCCAAATAGCCTTGGAATGAGTAATAAGGATGCAATTCCTGCAATAATTTGTATTCCATAATAGATGATAGGGTAGAGTAGATAATCATCTGGGGATTTAATCAATAAAAGGGTAAAAGCAAATATTAGTACCCGACTCATAATTTGGAATCGTGAAAGAATATTTAGTTTTTCAAATCCTTGATATAACCATACAGGTAAAAATACATCTCCAGCAACAAAACCAAATGTTAGTAAACACAGACCAAATTCGGCATTCAAATGTGGAAAAATGATAACCCCAATAATCATAAGAACAAATGAAGCAATCATAAATAGGATTTTCAAAACCATTACAGAAGATGCTATTTGTTGTATTTTCTCTTTATTCTCTCTGTGTACTGAAATTTGCCTAGCAGCCGAATAAGAAAATCCATAATTGGTAAGCATATAAAAGATATACATATAAGAAACTACACTTTGCATAGTTCCAAATGTTGCAATTCCTAGGGTTCTCACTAAATATGGAATAAGAATAAGGGGAGCAATATATTCTAATCCTTTCATAAAAGACATAGAAAAGAAATTCTTCATAACACTTTCATGTTCTTTGAAGAAGTCAGATATTGCTTGAGAACATTGCTTGATCATAATATTACATCAATTTTGCTAGGATTTAGCGGTGCAGCAAAAATTGAGGAAATGATTTTAATAAAGAAGGATGTCTATCATATTGATGAAGCGTATGTACTATACTACCATCTTTATTAGTAATATGTCCAGATTGATGAGTTTTGATTTGGTCTTTATGCATTAATCCCATAGTTAATACTGGTCCATTCTCATTTTCATGCAATTTTAGAACAGAATCTAAAAGTCCCATTCTTATTGCATAATTATGAATCCCTTGATCTAAACCTGTAATTCCGGCTATATTTCTTACTCTTGGTGATAATAATATAGAACACATCAATGATGTATATGTGTATATAGCTTGTGTACTTCCAATTGTAATGCCAGCACAAGAGATTGTATTATTACCAATTGTATCTAAAATATCTTTGCCAAAGCCCCTTAATATCCAAGATGAATTATGAGGTTCAGAAGAAATTGTTGTTGCTTTATCTTCCAAAAAGCAATGCAAAGAATCGTCTATTGGAAAATCGAATGGATCTTTTTGAAAGATCACATCTCTTGTATCACTCAGCATGATATTTGTATAATCAGCACCATGATGTTCGATAAACGCTGTATATAAAAAGTGTCGCGATTGGTGAATATGAAAATAATTTTTGGCAAAAGTTTGTTGATTTTTAGGAGAAGCTATATAAAAATAGGAACGTAGCACTGGACTAAATAAACGATATGCATTAATTTTTTTTCCAGTAAATGGGATGCTGATTCTTACTTCTTTAAAATTCTCTTTATAAACTCCCATTGCAGAAAATTTATGTAATGAATCTTCAGAAATATCATCACAAAAAAAACCGACAGTACCAGTATAGCCTGTCTTGTGCAATGTTAACAAAAAATTTGAAACTTGGTCGAATTCTAGTGTTCTTACAATGCCAAGAATAATATTGCCATGTACTTCATTCTGAAATGTTGGTAAAGCATTGCTTGTATGGCTATCTAGCATCAGATGCTTTCTCCAACTTCATGTGATTTTTTTTCTTGGACATAATATGTAGAAGCTTTTTTCATTTGTGTTCTGATAATCAGGAATAGACAACATAGAACAAATACACCAATTGATGTTCCTGCAGCGATAGTCAAGCGTTTGGGACGAGATTTTTTTATTGCTGGTTTAGCATAATCAAGAACATACATTGTTGGGGCTTCTCTGATTTCATCAAGCTTTGCTTGTTCAAGCATTGGTAAAAGAAATGCTTTTACCTTAGACATTGCCTCATATTCTGTGTATAATTTCATATACTTAGATCCAACTTTCAAAGCGTCTTTTAATGCAAAGTTACCAGCAAAACCAGGCTTATTTTCAGCTTTATCTAATTGGGTTTTCATTTCATCTAATAAACGTATGCCAGCAATGGTAGAGGGGTCTTTATCACCATAAGTATTCTTTAAAATCTCAACTTGAATTTCTTGTTTTAATATTGTAGACTTTAAAGTTCCAAGTGCTTCGGCAACTGCTTGAGATTGATCTAATGGTGAAAATACAAGTGTTTTTGAAGAATATTGTCCTAATTGATCTGCTATATTTTTTAAGATAGAATCTGTTCTTACTAAACGTAATTCCATATAGGAACGATTTGTTTCAGCTTCTGCCTTTTGTAGTCTAATAGATATATTGTTAGCAATAGGAACAATATCATTAGCCATCAATGCAGCTTTTTTAGCATCTTTTGAAAATAACGTAACATTGTAATTTCCCTCTGGAGATAATTCTACTTCAAAATTACTTAGGAATTCTTTATACAAATCTTCTTTATTATCTATAGGTATTTGATATTCTGTTGATAAATCATATCTAGAGATCAATGTATCCATTAAGCTTCTTGAATTAAGAATTACTAAATAAGAATAACTCTCACCTTTATTCATTTTCCCCAAACCTAAATCCTTTAATGCACTCGAAACATTACCCATCATTCCGCTTATCATCGAATTAGCATTATTTGGAGGAACAAAACTAATTGTAGATGCATACCAATTAGGCATCATCCACGCAATTCCAAATGCAATTAATCCACTACCAATTGTAAGAATTGCAAGTAACCATGTATTTCGATAGATAATCGCAAGAAATTCGGCACCGTCTAATCCCATTTTATGATCGGGAACTGATGTATGCTTCATGATTTCCAAGGTTATAAGTGACAAATAGGTATACTATTGAGGGTTTTTTCAGCTACTTAACACAATATTATCTGCAAATTTACAAAAAAACACAGAGGAACAATTTGAAAGAATGCGTTTTTTAGTAATCGATATATGTATATCACAATTAAAAGTGTCTATATATCAAAGAATTATATATGTATGTACAATATCCATTAATATGAATTCGACATAGGTTTTGCAGCAAAAAAATAGTGATGTCAAAGGATTCTTATTCCGTATTTTTGTACACCTTTCTTTCTTCTTTAAGACTTACATTTTTACTTATATATTTGGTTAATTCTATGAAAAATATTGTCCGCATTTTGATGCTTTCATTACTATGTATGCTGGGTTATATTCCTACATTTGCAATACATACATATGATGCTAATTCATTTATGGTTAAAGGCCTATCTTATAAAAAAAATACGCCTTCTACACTTCAACAATCTGTGTTTGCTTTTGATATTTCATCAACTGATGCATCACATATCTTTAATGGAGCTGAAAAAACCTTTTCTATCACAGGTTTTCCTATTTCGTTAAAAACTACTTCTACTGTTACTTTAGAATTAACTCAATCATGTATAGATGCATCAACTATATTTATGGTAGGATATAAACAAATTCCTATACCTCATGTATTAACATATAGTGGCTCTATCGTTGGTGAAAATGGATCTCAAATTATGCTTAGTTATGCAAATGGCGATATGCATGGCTGGATATCAAGAGCAAATGGGGAAGTATTTGTTATTGGACCACATAATTCTTCTATTGAAGAAAAAAGACCACATGTTTTATATACAGATGGAGCTATAGAAAACGATCAGTTTCACAAGCCAAGAACATGTGGCACACAAGAATATAGTCATTC
>Ga0192647_100045_pt1 | contig 68237 bp, 61 predicted proteins | sample LauGreFa1BDMLBSN_2_FD_133046 | JGI IMG/M metagenome (GOLD analysis project Ga0192647, IMG submission 133046) | Freshwater lake microbial communities from Lake Michigan, USA - Fa13.BD.MLB.SN - reassembly | ecosystem: Environmental > Aquatic > Freshwater > Lake | place: Lake Michigan, USA... | reverse complement strand
TGCTGGCGCGCGGGGCGCGCGGTTCCATGCGCGATGCTTTGAGCCTGACGGACCAGGCAATTGCTTTTGGTGCAGGACAAGTTTCCGAGGCGGCAGTGCGTCAGATGCTAGGCAGTGTGGACCGCTCCTATGTGTTTTCACTCATCGACGCGCTCGCGCGTGCCGATGGTCGCGCCGTGGTGGAAACCGTGGACAGTTTGCGTGTGCAGGGACTCAGTGCCGCCTCGGCCCTTGAGGAAATGGCCAGCGTGTTGCACCGTATGGCGGTGCACCAGTCGATGGGCGAGGGCACGGATCTTTCCGATGGCGTGGACCCTGAAGAGGGCGATATCTTGCGTCTGTCCGCAACGCTTCCTGCCGACGAAACCCAATTGCTGTACAGCATATGCCTGCATGGGCGCGGCGACTTGGGTCTGGCCCCCGATGAATACGCCGCCTTGACGATGGTGTTGCTGCGTTTACTGGCTTTCAAGCCCGCAGACCAAGCGATGTCAGCGCCCGCGAAGGCCGCCGATCCTGCAGTGGAAAAAAAAACTCTGAAATCGGCGTCGCACGCCGCTTTTAATCCCGTCGCGCCCTCGGTTCAACACCAAGAGGCGCCCTTGCAGACGGCCTTGCCCAAGCCGCTGCCCCAAGGCCAGCTTGCAGTTGCCCCAGTGGAGCCTGGAGTTCCACCCGGCCAGATCTTGTCGGTGCATAACCTTGACTCGAACGATGGAGCCCCACTTCACCCGCAAGCGCAGGGTAGCGCGGGCAATTCACAGCGTCCCCAAGTGGGTGCGCCACCTGATGCTGCGCCTTCGCACCGCGTGGTAGGTGTGCCCTTGCGCGTGCAACAAGAGAGTCGACTTGACCAGCCTAGGGCGGCCCCTAAACAAGGCTTTAGTGAGACGGAGCATGGTGATTTTTGGCACCAGACCGTACAGGCGTTGATGCAGGCGCAGGCAATTAACGCGCTTACGCGCGAATTAGCCTTGCAATCACAGCTCATCGGACGCGACGATGGCCATTGGATCTTGCGCGTCGAGAGTGAATCACTTAACCAAGCTGGCAGCCGGGACCGCTTAGCCCAAGCCTTGCAGGATGCAGGGCATGCGGTGGTATTGACGGTCGAGGTGGGGCGGGTTGTCGACAGCCCATCACGCCGCAATGCCAGCGCCGGTGCAGAACGCCAACAGGCCGCCGAAACCATCATCCAAAATAACCCATGGGTCCAAAGCTGGGTACGCGACTTTGGCGCGAAAATTGTTCCCGGTAGCATCCGGCCTTTGTAGTGCATTAGCATTGGTCGATGGAATGACACTTCCCGTTTTTACAGTACACCTATAAGGAATTTTTGATGTTCAATAAAGGACAACTGGCCGGCCTGATGAAACAGGCCCAGGCCATGCAAGACAACGTGAAAAAAGCCCAAGACGAGTTGGGCCATATGGAAGTGAGTGGTGAGTCCGGCTCGGGTCTGGTGAAAGTCACTATGACCTGCAAGCATGAGGTCAAACGCATTACGATCGATCCCAGTCTGCTGGCCGACGACAAAGACATGTTGGAAGACCTGGTGGCCGCGGCTTTTAACGCAGCCTTGCGCGTGGCCGAAGAAACCTCGGCCCAAAAAATGGCTAAGATCACCGCCGGTTTGCCACCTGGCATGAAGCTTCCGTTTTAAAGCGTGATTATTTTGCAAGCAAGAGCATGGCGCGATGTCTGACGCGCACGCACTGGACGCATTAATTCAGGCCTTGCGGCGCCTGCCCGGCGTCGGTATCAAATCCGCGCAGCGTATGGCTTTTCATTTATTGCAACGCGACCGCCCTGGCGCCCAAGCACTTGCGCGCGCTTTGCAAGAGGCCAGTGAGAATGTGCGCCATTGCGAACGCTGCCACACCTTTACCCAGGACCTGGTGTGCGCCACTTGCTTGGATAGCCGTCGCGACCACACCCAACTGTGCGTGTTAGAGACGCCCGCCGATCAGGCCGCTATGGAGCGCACTGGGGCTTATCACGGGCTTTACTTCGTGTTGATGGGCAAGCTCAGCCCGCTCGACGGTATTGGTCCGCATGAATTGGGCTTGGATAAATTGTTTATCCGCGCCTGCGACGGCATCGTGCGCGAGGTGATTTTGGCGACCAACTTTACAGCCGAGGGCGAGGCCACGGCGCATGTGATCGCCCAAGGTCTGCGCGCCAAGGGCCTGAACCCGACGCGCCTGGCGCGCGGTGTGCCGGTGGGAAGTGAACTCGAATACGTAGACCTTGGCACGATTGCACATGCCTTGGTGGACAGGCGTTAAGTTTCAGTTGTTTTTCAATGGTGGGGGGGTGTATGACGGTTTCTGTTTTTTCTATGGTTCATTGGTGTGTTTTGCTGGCGGCCATGATGCCCATACTCTGCGCTGGTATGGCCAAGTCCCATGGCTTTGGCAAGCCTGTTAGCGAAGGGGGCTATGACAACGGTATGCCACGCCAGTGGCTGGCAGGCCAAAGCGGCTGGCGCGCCCGCGCCAATGCGGCGCAGTCCAATTGTTTCGAAGCGCTGCCGTTTTTTATCGGCGCTGTGGCGCTGGCGCAACACGCTGGGGCCGACGCGGCGCGTTTGGATACGCTGGCCGCTGTTTATGTGATTTTGCGTGTCGTGTACGTGGGTCTGTATATCACCGACCAGGCCAATGCGCGCAGCCTGGCTTGGTCCTTGGCGCTGGCCACAAATATTGCGATACTTTTTTCTGGTTCGTCGCCTGCTTGAAACACGGTAGGCGCAGCGAGGATTTATTTTTTCTTCTGATGCCCAACCTGCTTTTTGCTTGTGGATTTGGGCGCCGGCTTGGCCGCAGTCCTAGGCGCCTTGCTCTTGATTTTTCTGGCCGAGCCCGCCGGCACGTTCACAAAGATTACCAGCGCCTGGCCCGGCTTGAATTTGGCATTGGCCGCCACTTTATTCCACTGGGCCAAATTAGCGGGGCTTACCTTAAATCGCTTGGCCAATGTCGTCACGGTGTCGGCCTTACCCGCACGTATGGACTTGCGCACACTGATCATTTCCGGTGTGAGCGTCACCTGCCCTCTGTCGGCTACCGACTCGCTTACATCTTTTTGTGAGTGCGCGGCGCGGGGCACCAGCAGCGTGGAGCCCGCTTTGATCAGCATGCCTGGGGGTATGTTGTTCACCTGGCGTAATTCCGCTTCGCTCATGTTCACTTGCTTGGCAGCATCTGCAATACGCACGGTGGAAGGGGCCACCCACACGGACCAACTGGCTAAGCGTGGGCCTTTGAATTCCTGGAGGTTTTTTTCAAAAACATCGGCATTGTCCCAAGGCAGCAAAATTTGTGGCGTGCCTGCTGCCATGATCACAGGCTTGTTGACAGAGGGGTTTAGCGATTTGAAATCGTCCAACGGTACGCCAGAGAGTTTGACTGCCATGGCTACGTCGATATCTTTGACGATGCTGATGGTTTTGAAATAAGGATGATTGCCGATGTCAGGCAATTGAGCCGAAAAATTTTCCGGATGACCGACTATGTTTTTAATCGCTTGCAGCTTGGGCACGTAATACTGCGTTTCTTGCGGCATGCCCAGGTCTGTGTATTTGGTGGGCAGGCCCAGTCGCTGGTTTTTGGCGATGGCACGGCTAACGCTTCCTTCGCCCCAGTTGTAGGCTGCCAGGGCTAAGTGCCAGTCCCCAAACATGTTGTAGAGTCTTTGCAGATAGTCCAGCGCAGCGCGGGTTGAGGCCAGTACGTCGCGCCGGTCATCCCGAAACACGTTCTGCTTTAACTCGAAGCTTTTGCCGGTAGCGGGCATGAATTGCCACATCCCTGCCGCCTTGGCACTGGAGACAGCCTGCGGGTTAAAGGCGCTCTCCACGAATGGCAGCAAAGCAAGCTCGGTAGGCATATTGCGCATTTCCAGCTCTTCCACGATATGAAAGAGGTATTTGCGCGATCGCTCTGTCATGCGAAAGATGTAGTCGGGACGGTTGCTGTACCACTGCTCGCGGTCGCGCACCAAGTTGGTCTCTAGATTGGGCATACCGTAGCCAAGGCGTATGCGTTCCCACAAATCGGCCGTTGTTGCTGTCGGGGCCACTTGCAGCATTTTGCTTTCCTGAACGTCCAGCGGTTGCAGGTTGGCAGGAACTTCTGTCGCGGACGCCACGTTTGCCCCGCCCGAGAGCAGGAGGCCAATGAGCGCAAGCAATGCGCGAAGCTTGTTGGGGTACATGGTGTAGGGCAATGGGTCTGACTAGAATGCGCCGACCTTAGCAGCGCACTGCAACACAGTGGCGTCTACAGGCACACGAAAGGCGGGTTTCCGAGGGGCCAAACGGCCTTGGAATATCCAAAAAAGTCAGTGGGAGTTGAGCAGGCAGCGAAAACAATGTCATGAGCGACCGGATTATAGATTTGCACGATTGGCTCCAAACGGATGCTGGGCGTTATATGCTGGCTTGGGAGCAAGGCCAAGCCGATGCAATGGTGGCGGATATGTTTGGCTTTCATGCTTTGCAACTGGGAATGCCTCAATTGCAAGGCTTGGCGCATAACCGCATGCCGCATCGCTGGCTGGCCGTGCAAGAGCTGCCAGAGGAATTGCCGGGGCTGGGGGTTCCCTCAACCCCGCCGGCATGCAGTGCTACACAAACCGACGTTGCGCCAATAGCCCATCCTATGCCCTTCGGTGAAGCGACTGCGCAGCCAGCGACACCGGGCCAAGGAGCCCAGCCCCAACCCGGGCTCTCGATTGCGCTGGTCACTGATTTCTCCGCCTTGCCTTTTTCCGCTGCCAGTCTGGACCTGGTGTTGATGCCGCATAGCTTGGAACTCAGTATGGATGCCCATGCCACCTTGCGCGAGGTCGAGCGCGTATTGGTACCCCAAGGCCGAGTCTTGATTTGCGGCTTCAACCCGGTGGGTTTGTGGGCACTGCGCCAGGCGCGCTCGCGCTTATGGGAAAGCCTGACCGGTGGGCGCTGGCCGGGTCAGGGCTATTTGCCGGTAGCCGGGGAATATATTGGCTATTGGCGTTTGCGTGATTGGCTGCGCCTCTTAGATTTCGAGGTAGAAATTGTGCGCTTTGGCTGCTATGTCCCGGCGGTTTCCAGCCCCTCTTGGCTGCAGCGCTTTGCCTGGATGGAGCGCCTGGGGCCGCGCTGGTGGCCGATTTTCGGCTCCAGTTATTTAGTGGTCGCCGTCAAACGCGTGCGCGGCGTGCGCATGCTGGGCTCGCTTTGGAAGCCGGCACGTTCGCGTGTGCCCAGACAGGTGCCGGCCAGCCAAAGCAACCAGGACGTATTGCACAAGGAGCATAGGCATTGAACAAGGTCGTAATTTACACAGACGGGGCTTGCAAAGGCAATCCGGGCCCGGGCGGTTGGGGCGCCCTTTTGCGCGCCGAGGATGGGGTAGAAAAAGAACTTTGTGGCGGCGAGGCCGAAACCACCAATAACCGCATGGAGATGATGGCGGTTATTGAGGCGCTCTTGGCGCTCAAGCGGCCCTGCCATGTAGTCTTGCATGTGGACAGTCAGTATGTGCTCAAGGGCATGACCGAGTGGCTGCAAGGGTGGAAAGCCAAGGGCTGGCGCACGGCGGCAAAGCAACCGGTGAAGAACGTGGATTTATGGCAAAGATTGGATGCCTTGGTACACCAAAGCGAGCATCGCATTGAGTGGCGGTGGGTCAGGGGCCACGCCGGCGACCCGGGCAATGAGCGCGCCGACGCTTTGGCTAACCGGGGCGTGGAGCAGTTGGGCCGCTAGCTCAGAGCACGCCTGCAAACATCATCACCTCGACCGTATCGCCTATAGCAACATGGCCTTGCGCATGCGGTAAGACCATCAGGCCATTGGCCTGCACCATCGAGCTAAGCACTCCCGAGCCTTGCTGGCCCGTGGTCCGCACGGCGAGCGTACCGTCTGCGGCGCGCGAAACGATGGCGCGCTGGTACTCCGTACGCCCCGGCTTCTTGCGAATTGCCTCGCTGCTGCGCGCTTGCAGCATGGGGCTGTCCACTTGCGGGTCGTCTGCGCGCGCACCCATCATGCGCCAAAGCGCGGGACGCACAAAGGCCAAAAATGTCACCATGACGGCGACCGGGTTGCCCGGCAGGCCGAACAAAGGAATCTGACCGATGCGGCCAACGGCCATGGGGCGGCCAGGACGCATGGCAATGCGCCAAAAGGCTACTCCACCGTGGCCCGGCGCGTCGCCATGGGCGAGTTCGCGCATCATGGCTTTGGTGTGATCGGCCTCACCGACGCTGACGCCGCCGCTGGTCACGATGGCATCGGCCTCCTGAGCGGCCTGACGAAACGCGCTTTTTAGGGCTACCGGGTCGTCGCGCACCACCCCCAAATCTACGCATTCAATGCCCATGCTTTGCAGCAGACCCCAGATGGTGAAGCGGTTGCTATCGTAAACCGCGCCTTCGCGGGGTGCATCGCCCAGGCTGAGTATTTCGTCGCCGGTTGAAAAATAGGCCACGCGCAGTTTCCGATAGACCTGCACCGTGCCCAGGCCCAGACTGGCAAGCAAGCCGATGCAGGCCGGGCTGAGTACCGTGCCCGCAGTGAGCGCGACGCTGCCCCGCGGCACATCCTCGCCCCGAAAGCGGCGGTTGTCACCGGCCCGAAGCAGACCGGGAGGGATCACGATGTCTTGCCCGTGAATTTGCACGAGCTCTTGGGGCGCGACGGTATCTAAGGGGGCCGGGACGATGGCGCCCGTCATAATTTTTAGGCATTGCCCCGCAGACACAGTGCCCACATAGCTTTTGCCGGCCAAGGCGGTACCGACTACACGCAATTGCAGGGCTTGGTTGGCATCGAGCGCACTTGCGTCAAAGGCATAGCCATCCATGGCTGAGTTGTCATGGGCCGGAACGTCGATCGGGCTGACTACATCGTCTGCCAATACACGGCGCAGGGCATGCATTAAGTCGAGAGATTGGGTTTGGACTGGCGGTGGCACCATGTCCGCTAAAAAAGCGTTTACCGTGTTCGCGCTAAGGGCGTCCGGGTCGTAACCCTCTAGGGCTTGGGCAATCTGCGCGAGCGATTTCATAGCGCTTTGAGCGTCCTAGCCGCCTATGTAACTCATTTCCACGCGCCTAGCGCCCTGGGGCGAACTATCCGCAGCTTGGGTGGCCCGCAGCAGTGAATAGCGGTCGCTCCTGCCTTGCCAGATGCTGGTGATGGCTTGTTGCAAAGCCCCATCCTCTTCGCTGGCGCGCACGATGCTGCGCAAGTCGTAGCCCTGATGCGCGAACAGGCACAAGTACAACTGGCCCTCGGTGGACAAGCGAGCACGATTACAGTCGCCGCAAAAAGCTTGGGTGACGCTGCTGATGACACCAATTTCCCCCGCCTGTGGATCCGCATGGCCATGGCAATCTGCGTAGGCCCAGCGCTGGGCGGTCTCGCCCGGGGCGCAAGGCTCGAGCGCCACCAGCGGGTAGGCGCTGCGCAGTTGCTCAATCACCTGCGCCGAGGGCATCACTTCATCCATGCGCCAGCCATTGGTGGCGCCCACGTCCATGTACTCAATAAAACGCAGCACGATGCCTGTGCCGCGAAAATGCCGGGCCATCGGGAGAATTTCATGGTCATTGGTACCGCGCTTGACGACCATATTTACTTTTATAGGCCCCAAGCCAGCCTGCTGCGCAGCGGCAATGCCCTCCAGAACCTCCGACACGGGAAAGTCCACATCGTTCATTTGTCGGAAAACGCTATCGTTGAGGCCATCAAGGCTGACTGTGACCCGCTGCAGGCCGGCATCGCGCAGAGCGCGCGCTTTGCGCGCCAGCAAGGAGCCGTTGGTGGTCAGGGTTATGTCCAAGGGCTGGCCATCTGGCGTGCGCAAGCGGGCCAGCTGTTCAATCAAAAGCTCCAGGTTTTTACGCAGTAGCGGCTCACCACCCGTCAGGCGAATTTTTTGCACACCCAAGCCGACAAATTGCCGCGCAACCCTCACGATTTCCTCGAAGGACAGCAAAGAGGTCTGCGGCAGGTAGACGTAATCTTTGTCAAATACTTCTTTGGGCATGCAATAGCTGCAGCGGAAATTACAGCGGTCCGTTACGCTGATGCGCAGATCCCGCAAGGGGCGTCCCAAGGTGTCGATTAGCGGGCTGCGCGCATCGGAAGCAGCACCTGTGCTTGCCTTTGGTAGCGGCAATGCTTGCTGTCGCAGGTCGTGCAGTGGAATGGTACGGCTGGGGCTGGAGTTACGCATGGGCCTATTGTGCAGCCTGTGGGTTCAGGCCGTATTTGGCTGGGATTATTATTGTCGTTCTATGATTTTCCTAAAACTCCGCACAGCCTGCAACGCATATCCTTCGGATGTAAGCGGTGCGGTGTTGGAGTTGGTGGCACCAGGGCGATGAGCGATCTGAGGAAACTGATTGGCATCCTTGCCGGTGCTTGGAAATCCTGGTGGGCTAAACCCAACCGGGTTGCTGCGCCCGGCCAGGGTTTCGTTTCTTCGGTGGGCGCCGATGGCAAGGGGGAGGTCCTGGCAAATTCCCCACCCCAAAAGATCACGCTAGAGGATGTGCTGCGCACACGCTTGGCGCCCCTGCCAAGGGACGAACCTCCGGATTTGCTGCGCGAGCGCGCCGCATTTTGGGCTGCAGCGACCCATGATTTGTGCCAACCTGCCCAGGCGCTGGCCTTATTTTTAGACCGCTTGCGCCGACAGAATTCGCAGGGCGTTGACCCTGCGCTGCAGGATTACCTGGACTCCTCGATGCGCGACTTGAGCCGCTTGTTGGAGGGCTTGATGGAGGTGGCGCAAATCGATGCCGGTGAGATCAAGCCAGTTATGGCGCATGTACCCATACATGCGCTATTTACGCGGGTGCAAGAGCAGCTAGCGGCACAGGTCCAGGCTAAGGGCTTGCGCTGGGCGGTGCGTTGCGGGCAGTACCACGTGCTTAGTGACGCCGCGCTTTTAGAGCGGATTGTGTTGGCTTTGGCACACAACGCGGTGCGCTTTATGCATCAGGGCACGGTCCTGCTGAGCGCCCGCGTGGTGGACGGGGGTAGGCAACTGCGTTTGGATGTGAGCGATAGTGGTCCTGGTATCGCGCAGCGCGATCACAACAAGATTTTTGAGCCCTTCGGGCAGCGGCCTGCCATGGGCCAGGCCGGTCCTTTGCGGCCATCTCTGGGTTTGTATATCGCTTCCCGTAACGCCCATATGTTGGGCAGTGCGGTGCGTATTCGGTCGGCTTTGGGCCGGGGTAGCAAATTTTCCGTGGTGTTGCCGCTGCTGCCGTCACCTGGTGCGCCTGCTGAAACTACGCCAATGAGCCTAGTACCGCTGGGGCCCCAACGTATTGCGATTGCATTCATCGATGTGGACAAGGATCGGGCTCAATTGGTGCGTGGCTGGTTGCAGTCTTGGGGCTTTAATGCTCTCGCTGCGGATTCGCTCAGCGGCGAGCCAAGTGAATCGCCTCAAGCCATCGTCAGTGCCTGGCAGGCAGACGACCCTGCCCTGGCGCTGGAAACTGTAGCCGCATGGAGAAAACGGTTTGGCGCAGAGATTCCTGCATGCCTTATTCATGTGGGTGCTGACGCGGATGTGTCAGCCACTGGCGCCGCATCTGCAACGGTGGTGCTGGCTCATCCATTGCAGCCCGGGCAATTGCGGGCTTGGTTACGCCGATCAGGTTTGAATTAATTTTCGCGTGGGTCATTCCCCGACGCGGAACGCGTAACTGGCAGCCGCCCTTACGGCCTGGGTCCGGTTGTCGGCATCAAAGTAGCGCAAGATGGCGCTGACATGCGTTTTGACGGTTTCCTCTGACACCAATAATTTGCCGGCAATTTCCCGGTTGGTATGGCCGTCTAGGAGGCCCCTTAAAACCGCTTCTTGCCGCCTGGACAAGGCTTGAACTTTCGCCGCTTTTCCCGCGTTGACCAAGGGCCGCAACTCGTGGGGAATATATATTTCTCCCCCCAGCACTTGGTTGATTGCATAGAGCAGGTCATCGGTGTTGCCCGTCTTGGTCACGAAACCGGCGGCCCCGTCTTTGAGCGCCATTTGGATCAATTGCAGCGTGGTGCTCCCCGAGATCATGAGCACTACAAGCGAAGGCTGGATGCGACCCATTTGCCGCAGCACCTCGAGGCCATTCATATCTGGTAGGTGGTAGTCCAGCAGCACTAGGTTAATGTCCCTGTGGGGCAGGAGCATGTCAATGGCATTAGCGCCTGTGCCCGCATGCAGCAATTGCAGTCGCGGGTACATGCCCGCTAGAACCTGGCCCAAGCCCTCTCGGACCAGCGCATGGTCATCTACGATGAGTATTTTCACAAGTGCTAAAACTTCCAACGGTATTTAACTTGCAGACTGGCGAATATTACACCTGGTGCAATGGTGGCCAAAAAAAATCCCGCAAACCAGATGGCTTGCGGGATTTGTAGGCCCAGGTAAAGGGCCGGTTGGCGGTGCTGTCAGGCTTCGAAAACTCAGCCGCCGTGGATCTTCATCATCACGGGCACTATCAGCAGCGCCACGATGTTGATGATCTTGATCAAGGGGTTGACCGCAGGACCGGCTGTGTCCTTGTAGGGGTCGCCCACGGTGTCGCCGGTCACAGCCGCTTTGTGGGTGTCAGAACCTTTGCCGCCGTGGTGTCCGTCTTCGATGTATTTCTTGGCGTTGTCCCATGCACCGCCGCCGGTACACATGGAAATAGCCACGAACAAACCGGTGACGATGGTGCCCATGAGCAAGCCGCCCAAGGCCGCAGGGCCGAGGACCAAGCCGACCACGATGGGAGCCACCACGGGCAACAAGCTGGGGATCATCATTTCTTTGATGGCCGCCGTGGTCAACATGTCGACTGCCGTGTCGTACTCGGGCTTGCCGGTACCGTCCATGATGCCTTTGATTTCCTTGAACTGGCGGCGCACTTCCACCACCACCGCACCGGCTGCGCGGCCCACGGCCTCCATCGCCATCGCAGCGAACAAGTAAGGAATCAAGCCGCCGATGAATAAGCCGATGATGACGTTGGGGTCGCTCAAGTCAAATTTGATGTGCGCGCCCAGGCCTTCAAGCTTGTGGGTGTAATCGGCAAACAGCACGAGTGCAGCCAGACCGGCAGAACCGATGGCGTAGCCTTTGGTGACAGCCTTGGTGGTATTACCCACTGCGTCCAGCGGGTCGGTGATATCGCGCACGCTGGCAGGGAGTTCAGCCATTTCGGCAATGCCGCCAGCGTTGTCGGTGATGGGGCCATAGGCGTCCAAGGCAACCACGATACCGGCCATGCTCAGCATGGAAGTGGCAGCGATGGCAATGCCGTACAAGCCACCCAAGTCAAAGGCGCTGTAAATCGCCGCGCACACAAACAAGACGGGCCAAGCCGTAGACCGCATGGACACGCCCAAGCCGGCAATGATGTTGGTGCCGTGGCCGGTGGTTGATGCTTGCGCAATATGCTGCACTGGCGCGTACTGGGTGCCGGTGTAGTACTCGGTGATCCAGACCAGCGCGCCGGTCAAAATCAGGCCGATAGCGCAGGCGCCGAAGAGTCCGCTGGCGCTCAAAGCCTTGCCATCGGGCAATGCCACCGGGGCGGGGAACATCGACTGGGTCACAAAGTAAAAGGCCACTAAAGACAGCACGCCCGCGACGGCCAAGCCTTTGTACAGCGCAGGCATCACATTGGTCATGCCAGGGCTGGCTTTGACAAAGAAGCAACCGATGATGGATGCCACGATCGACACGCCGCCCAGTACCAGCGGGTAGAGCACCATATTGGGGCCAGCGGTACCCGCGAGCAATGCGCCCAACACCATAGTGGCGATCAGGGTCACCGCATAGGTTTCGAACAAGTCAGCGGCCATACCGGCGCAATCGCCCACGTTGTCGCCCACGTTGTCTGCGATCACGGCTGGGTTGCGCGGGTCGTCTTCCGGAATACCCGCTTCGACCTTGCCCACCAAGTCGGCACCTACGTCAGCGCCCTTGGTGAAAATGCCGCCGCCCAGACGGGCGAAGATGGAAATCAGCGACGAGCCAAAGGCAAAACCAATCAGCGGATTGAGCATGGCAGCTAGTGCTTTACCGTCAGCGGGCACGCCGCCGGCGGTCAGGTACCAGTAAAAACCCGTCACACCCAAAAGGCCGAGTCCCACTACCAGCATGCCGGTTATCGCACCGCCGCGAAAGGCGACATCGAGCGCCGGGCCAATGCCCCGCGTGGCAGCCTGCGCGGTACGTACATTGGCGCGCACCGACACATTCATGCCGATAAAGCCGCAAGCACCTGAGAGCACCGCACCGAGCACAAAACCGCCAGCGCTCAAGGGGTCGAGTACCACAGCAATGAGAATGGCCAATACCACGCCGACCATGGCGATGGTTTTGTATTGCCGTGCCAAGTAGGCAGACGCACCAGTTTGAATCGCTGCGGCAATTTCTTGCATGCGGGCGTTGCCCGCGTCCTGAGAAAGAATCCAGCTGCGGGTCCACACACCGTAAATAACGGCAATCAAACCACAGACAAGCGCAAGAATCAGCGCTGAGTTACCTGTCATATAAATCTCCAAACTAACATGTATCGCGAACAAAGGAGTAACGCTGGCGGTACTCCCGCTGCGTTGCTTCCTCGTGCTCGCGACCTGCAATAGTCGGAGAGCCGATTGGCCAACTCCCGCAACTGTAGCCGCAAAAGCTTGCATTACGAGGCTTCGCAAGGGCCAAGTCAGTAAAATCAGGGTTAATACTGATACTGATTGGTATTCACTTCTATTCACCTAACGAGCCATCTATGTCCCTTGACAAAGTCACCCCCGGAAAAAACGCACCTAAAGAATTCAACGTGATCATCGAAATCCCGATGAACGCGGACCCTGTGAAATACGAAGTCAATAAGGAAACCGGGGCGATCTTTGTGGACCGTTTTATGAGTACCGCCATGCACTACCCGACCAACTACGGTTATGTGCCCAAGACCATCTCCGGCGACGGCGACCCGGTCGACGTGTTGGTCATCACCCCAGTGCCTTTGATCCCCGGCGTAGTCGTACCCTGCCGCGCTATCGGTATCCTAAAAATGGAAGACGAGGCGGGCATGGACGGTAAGGTGTTGGCAGTGCCCATCGATAAAATTTTGTCGCTCTACACCCAATGGCAAAAGCCTGCTGACCTCAACCCCCTGCGCCTCAAAACGATTGCCCATTTCTTTGAGCACTATAAAGATTTGGAAGAGGGTAAATGGGTGAAGATTTTGGGCTGGGAAGGCCCCGAAGCGGCGCACCAGGAAATTCTGGAAGGTATTGCAAATTACCAGAAAGAGCAGGCGGCTTAACAGGCAAAGCCGCAGACACCTCAGCAAAGCCCCCGTGAAGTCGTCACAGCAAGGAGCGTAGTGCTTTGGCGATTCCCAGGGCATGCGTAGCAAGCCACAATGAATTGCTTAGCGGCGTTCGCAATAGGGCTTTGGATCAACTGCCGCGATCGCGCCGCATGGGTCAGCCAAGACGATTTACTGCGGCTCTGTATCCATGCCTTTAAACGGTGAGCGCTGTTGTAAATGCCCCAAGTATTGATGTATCCCTTCGCCCTCGCGCTCTAAAAAACGAGCCACTGCGTCGGCAAACGCGGGGTGTGCCAGCCAGTGGGCACTGGTGGTTTTAACCGGCATCAGGGCACGCGCCATTTTGTGTTCGCCCTGGGCGCCGCCTTCGAATCGATCGTAGCCGTGGTCAATGCACCACTGCAGGGGCTGGTAGTAGCAGGCCTCGAAGTGCAGGCAATCGACACGCTCCAGCGCCCCCCAGTAGCGTCCGTAGGCGACGCGGGGCTGGGAGCCATCCGCAGCTAAGCTGCTTAGCCCGATCAAGCTGCTGGCGATAGGGCGACCTGCGCGTTCGGCCACGAAAAGTAACCAGTTGTCAGGCATGTTGCTTTGCATAGCCGCAAAGAAAGCGCGGCTCAGGTAAGGTGCATTGCCGTGTTCCAGGTAGGTGCGCTCGTAGCAGCGGTAGAAAAAATCCCAATCAGCATCGCCGATATCGCTCCCTTTGACCGAGCGAAATTGCACACCTGCGTCAGCCACTTTGCGCCGCTCCTGGCGGATTTTTTTCCGCTTATCTTGCGACAGGCTGGCCAAAAATGCGTCGAAATCAGCAAATCCGGGCTTGGTGTTGGTCCAGTGAAATTGCACGGTGTGGCGCAGCATGAGGCCGCTGTCCGCGCATGCTTGGGCATCATGCGGCGATAGGAATAACAAGTGCAGCGAGGACATCTCCCGGTCCTTGCTGTAGGCGATCAAGGCGGCTATCAGCGCCTGCCGGGCAGCAGCGTCGCGCGCCAGCAGGCGGGCGCCAGGCGCGGGCGTGAAGGGCACTGCCACCGTGGCCTTAGGGTAATAGGCCAGCCCATGTTGCTGGTAGGCATTGGCCCATGCCCAGTCAAATACGTATTCGCCATAGGAATGGTCTTTTTCGTACAGCATGCAGGCGCCGGCCAATTCGCCGCCCCGCTCGAGGCTGATACAAACGGGCTTCCAACCGGTTGCCGGCGCGGCGCTGGCGCTGTGCTCTAGTGCCGCCAGATAGGCGTGGCGCATAAAGGGGCTGGCATCGGGATGCCGAGCCAACAGTCCATCCCAGAGCGCAGCGTCAATGCCACAGACCGAATCGTGCAGGCGGGTGACATAATCATCGAGCGCCATGCAGCCTCCTTAGGCAGGCCGGGACGATTCCCGAGGAACCGGGCCGCGCCACTGTTTTCATAAGCATTCGTACATGACTCTCAAAATTTGCGTTGCCCAACTTAATTTCATCGTAGGTGACCTGAGCGGCAACGCGCAAAAAATACTCGACGCGGCACACCAGGCCCATGCACAAGGCGCCCGGCTGCTGCTGACGCCCGAATTGTCGCTGTGCGGCTATGCCGCCGAAGACCTGTATTTACGCCCCGCATTTATGCAGGCCTGTGATGATGCCCTGAAATGGCTGGCTGTGCAGTTAGCGGGTCTTGCGGACATGTGCGTGGTGGTCGGCCACCCGCAAGGCGGCGACCAGCGCGGCACGGCAGTCTCTATTACCCAGCGCTTCAACTGTGCCAGCGTGCTGCGCGAAGGCCAGGTGCTAGCCACCTATGCCAAGCAAGAACTGCCCAATTACCAAGTGTTTGACGAACGGCGCTACTTTACGCCCGGCAGCCAGACTTGTGTGTTTGAGGCTGGCCCGGCGCATGCGCCGGTGCGTGTGGGCATGCTGATTTGTGAAGACGCTTGGTTTGAAGCCCCGGCCAAAGCGGCTAAGGCGGCAGGGGCACAACTGCTGGCGGTGATCAATGCCTCGCCTTTTCATTTGGGCAAGGGCTATCAGCGCGAGCAGGTCATGGCTGAGCGTTGCCGCGCCACCGGCTTGCCTTTGGTCTATGCGCATTTGGTGGGTGGTCAGGACGAATTGGTGTTTGAGGGACGTTCATTTGTATTGGACGCGCAGGGCCAGGTGCAGGGACGCGCAGCCAGTTTTCAGGAGGCCCTTTTTGGATGTTCGCTGGAAGACGGCGATTCAGCGGCTGGCAGACCGGGCGATCCGTTGGCTAGATGGGCCGCCGCCATCGAGCCGCAGCGCTCCGAAGAAGCCGATTTGTGGGACGCATTGGTTTTAGGTGTGCGCGATTACGTGGGGAAAAACCGATTTCCAGGCGTCTTGCTAGGCCTTTCGGGCGGTATTGATTCTGCATTGGTGCTGGCAATTGCGGTGGATGCGCTGGGTGCTGATAGGGTGCGTGCCGTGATGATGCCCTCTTCCTACACCGCCGACATCAGCTGGGTGGATGCCAGCGAAATGGCGCGGCGCATGGGTGTGCGCTATGACGAGATTTCGATACGTCCGGAGTTTGACGCTTTCAAGGCCTCACTGGCCGGTGAATTTACCGGGCGCGACGAGGACAGCACGGAAGAAAATATCCAGGCCCGGATCCGCGGCACGCTGCTCATGGCTTTGAGCAATAAATTTGGATCTATGGTCTTGACGACGGGTAACAAGTCAGAAATGGCTACCGGCTATTGCACGCTGTATGGCGACATGGCGGGTGGTTTTGCGGTGATCAAGGATTTGCCCAAGATGAAAGTCTTCGCCATGGCCCGGTGGCGCAACCAGCACGATCCCTATGGAACAGGTCAGGAGCCGATTCCCGAACGCATCATCACGCGTCCTCCCAGTGCCGAATTACGCCCCGACCAGACCGACCAGGACAGTTTGCCCCCCTATGAGGTGCTGGACGCCATCATTGAGCGCTACATGGAGAACGACCAAAGCATCGCCGACATCGTGGCCGTGGGCTATAGCGCCGCTGACGTGGAACGCGTGACCCGACTGATTCAAATCAACGAGTACAAGCGCCGTCAAGCGCCACCGGGAATTCGTGTAAGCCACCGCAGCTTCGGCAAGGATTGGCGTTATCCTATTACCAACAGGTTTCGGGCCTGAAGCGCAAGATTAACTTTGGGGAAATGCCATGAAACAAATTACCGCCATCATCAAACCGTTCAAATTGGAAGAGGTGCGGGAGGCGCTAGCTGAGTGTGGGGCCAGCGGATTGACCGTGACAGAAGTGAAGGGTTTCGGACGCCAAAAGGGGCATACTGAACTTTACCGTGGTGCCGAATATGTGGTGGATTTTTTGCCCAAAGTGAAAGTGGAGCTCGTCGTCAAGACCGAAGATGTGGACCGCTGTGTGGATGCGATCGTCAAGGCGGCCTATACCGGGAAGATCGGCGACGGCAAGATTTTCGTGACCTCGGTGGAGCGCGTGGTGCGCATCCGCACTGGCGAGCAGGACGAGTCGGCGGTGTAATGTGCCACGCTTGGGGCCTGGCTTAGGTGCTTGCGATCTTGGCCGCGGGCTCGGCCGGTTTGTAATGAACCAGCCGCGTGCCCGCCACGATGTCTTGCCAGAACTGCCTTTGCGGCGCCAGTCCGCAGCTTCCGGCCCAGGCGGCCACCCAGATCAAAAATGCCAACGCTTGGGCGCCCGCAGGCAGTTCACCGGCCCAAGCCAAAGCTAAAGGCGGAAGTACCCACACCCAGCTGAGCACATAGCGCAACAAGGCCCTTTGCCACGTGACCAAGGCGCCTCGGGTATCAACCAGCCGGATATGCCAAGTTTTCATCGCCAGTGTTTGGCCACGCGTCCAGAAAATGACGAAATAGGCGCTCAGGGCCAAAAATATAAACACCTGGAGCGCCGTCCGGTTGTCCATGGCATTGCGTGTTTGCGTTAGCGTCCCGAACAGGTAACCCGCGATAAAAACCACCCCGAATAGCAGCATGCCTTCGTAAAGCCAACAAGCCATGCGTCTCCAAACACCAGGCGTTTGGTATTCAAAACTTTCCGAGGTACTTACTAGAGACATACGGTAGATTGGGTGAGTCTGGTGCCGGGGTAGTGGTCGGTGTGCGTGCCGACTGTGCTGTATGGGTGCTTGCAATAAGCCATCGCAATTCCACCAGGCGCAAATCACCCTTTAGTTTGACGCCGGACTGTCCTTTAGAGGGAGCAATGTGTAGCGGTCTATAGCCGGGCGTGCATTGGAGGAAGCTTTGACCGGCTCAGGTGATTTACGCGTCACGGGTACCTCTGCCAATTTACTGGGCGCAACAGGTTTTGATGCGATGGCGGCACCGCTTGGTTTTTTAGGTGCCGTGTCCAGCAAGGCACGTCGCTCCTCCTCGGGCAATGCTTGGTAGGCCTCCCAGTTGGCCGAGCGCGCTTCGGGCGGCAGCTTCTTGGTCTGCGCAAAATTCAAGCGGGCCAATTCGCGCTCTTTGGGCTTTAAGGCGGCCCATTCGGCCATCCTCTTTTGCAGTTTTTCCCTGTCGGCTTCGCCCATGGCAGGGTAATTTTTGGCGAGGGCCAGCCATTTGCGGCGGTGACCTTGCGAAAGGCTGCGCCAGATCGAAGCCAGGGGCTGAAGCGACTGCTGCTCAGCCGTACTTAACTGCTCCCATCGCGGCTCTCCTTCTGCGGCAGCGGCGCTGGTCGCTGGTGGGCCATTGGACGTGCTTTGAGCGTTGCTTGTGCAACAGAGCAATAGCAGCGCACAGGCGCAGAGCCATGGGCGCATTGGGGCGGCGAGTTTGTAGTAGAGGGGCATGGAGACGACAGTCCCCCGATTCTATTCCTGCGCTGCTTTTTTCAGGTATTGCAAAAAGCCGGCATCGGTGAAGGCGGTAGGCGGCAAATCAGCCGTTAGCAAATCGGAATCAACTTCCGCCAATTCGAACGCGCGCTCCTGGTCTTGTATTGCACCAATTGCTATCAAGCCCAGCACTAGGGCCAGCAGCGGTAGCAATGCCGAGGCGCGGGTCCAAAAGCCGGGCGTGTGCCCACCCAGGGAAGCGGAATTACTGCGGGTGCCGGCCAGCACGGGCTGGAGCTGGATTTCTGTAACCCGGCGGCCTGCCAGCGCCCGCATCCGGCCCGCACGCAGGCGTTCGGAAATATTGTGGGGTAGGTCCCGGGACCCTTCGTCCAGGCGGGCCGCGATTCGGGCTCCAAAGCGCGCCTCGGTTTGGCTAACGGTGCCCATTGGCTCGGAGGAAATGTTCATGGATCGATCCCTTTCAATCGTAAAGCTTTAGCCAATGCACTCACCGCCCGCGAACAGTGCGTCTTGACGCTACCCTGGGAGCAACCCATGGCAGAGGCGGTTTCTGCCAGATCCAGCTCCTCCCAGTAACGCATCAGGAAGGCTTCCCGTTGACGCGCTGGCAAATTCTGAATTTCCAGCTCAATCGCATGCAAAGTTTGGGCCCGCTCGGCCTGGGACTGACTGCTTTCCTGCTGCGGATTATCAGAGTTCGCCAGCAACGCCTCCAAAACGTCAAAATCGCCCAGGGCCTCGGTGCTGTCGAAATCGCCCAAGGGCGTGAACAAGGCGTTGCGGGTTTTCTGTCGGCGGAACCAGTCTAGGGTGGCGTTGCTGAGAATGCGCTGGAACAGCATGGGTAGTTCCTCGGGCGTCTTGTGCCCGTAGTGCTCGGCCAGTTTCATCATGCTTTCCTGGACGATGTCTAGGGCGGATTCTTCATTGCGTACGTGGTAGTAAGTCCGCTTGAAAGCGCGCTTTTCCACGCCGCGCAAGAACGCGTCGAGTTCGCGCTCAGTTGCCAAACTGCCTCCGTGGCGCACGGAGAAGGGGCGCTTTCGGGTTCAAGGGTGTGCGGCTACGTCTCATAGGTGTGCATAAATTATCGCACTGGCGCACTGCTGCAAGGCGCAACGCGGCAGCTGTGATCGGAATTGATGCCATAATGCTTCTTTAGTTCAAAAAGCAAACGGGTTCTGGTGCGGCGCAGCATTCAATGCGCCCATGGCCAAAATCTTAAGTCCCGACGAGGCACCAAAAGTGTTTACGAAGGGGCACCCAAGGTGTTTCGTTAGAGAAATTCGCAAAGGTTCATCATGGAAATTTCCAAGGCCGAGTTGGCCTCCGCAGCTGCTGTATCGGCAACCTCCAAATCCGCTAGCGTCCCCGAATTGCGTGGCGCTGAGATTTTGATTAAGGCCCTCCAAGCCGAAAATGTTCAGTACATCTGGGGCTACCCCGGAGGCGCTGTTCTCCACATCTACGACGCTTTTTATAAGCAAGACACGATTCAGCATGTGCTGGTGCGCCACGAACAGGCCGCTGTGCACGCCGCTGACGGCTATGCGCGTGCGACCGGCGAGGTCGGCGTTGCATTGGTTACCTCGGGGCCCGGCGTGACCAACGCGGTGACCGGTATCGCCACCGCATACATGGACAGCATTCCCATGGTGATCATCACGGGCCAGGTGCCGACCCATGCGATTGGTTTGGACGCTTTCCAGGAGTGCGATACCGTGGGCATCACACGGCCTATCGTGAAGCACAATTTTTTGGTGAAAGATGCCCGCGATATGGCGGACATCATGAAAAAAGCCTTTCATATCGCGCGCAGTGGCCGGCCTGGCCCGGTGGTTGTCGATATTCCGAAGGATGTCTCCTTCAAGAAAGTTCCTTACAAAGGCTACCCGAGCAGTGTGGAAATGCGCTCGTATAACCCGGTGCGCAAGGGGCATGGCGGGCAAATCCGCAAAGCTCTGCAGCTTTTGCTCGCGGCCAAGCGTCCATACATTTACACCGGTGGCGGCGTGTTGCTCAGTAATGCCTCCGCCGAATTGCGCACTTTGGTGGATATGCTGGGCTACCCCTGCACCAATACCTTGATGGGCTTGGGCGCTTATCCAGCATCGGATCGCAAATTCCTGGGCATGCTAGGCATGCACGGGACGATCGAAGCGAACAACGCTATGCAAAACTGCGATGTGCTGTTGGCCGTAGGTGCGCGCTTTGACGACCGGGTGATTGGCAATCCCAAGCATTTCGCGCAAAACGAGCGCAAGATCATCCATATTGATATCGATCCGTCCAGTATTTCCAAACGTGTGAAGGTGGACATCCCCATCGTAGGGGATGTCAAGGAAGTGTTGAACGAACTGATCGCGATGATCAAGGAAAGCACCATCAAGCCGGACACCAACGCGCTGGGCGCCTGGTGGGACACGATTGAAGGCTGGCGCGCGCGCCAGTGCCTGAAGTACGACCACGGCAAAGGCGATGTGATCAAGCCCCAGTTCGTGGTGGAAACCCTATGGAATATGACCAAGGATGGGGATACCTACATCACGTCCGACGTCGGGCAGCACCAGATGTGGGCCGCGCAGTACTACCGCTTTGACCAGCCCCGCCGCTGGATTAACTCAGGCGGTCTGGGCACCATGGGCGTGGGGATTCCTTACGCGATGGGTATCAAGCTGGCTAAACCCGAGAGCGAGGTGTTTTGTATCACGGGTGAAGGTTCGGTGCAGATGTGTATCCAAGAGCTGTCAACCTGTTTGCAATACAACACGCCTATCAAAGTGATTTCTTTGAACAACCGTTATTTGGGCATGGTGCGCCAATGGCAAGAAGTGGAATATGAAGGCCGCTACAGCCATAGCTATATGGACGCGCTTCCCAATTTCGTGAAACTTGCGGAAGCTTACGGCCACGTGGGGATGTTGATTGAGCGGCCTGAGGACGTAGAGCCTGCTTTGCGCGAGGCGCGTCGCCTCAAAGATCGCACGGTGTTTATGGATTTCCGGACTGACCCGACCGAAAACGTCTTCCCCATGGTGCAAGCTGGCAAGGGCATTACCGAAATGCTGCTGGGCTCGGAAGATCTGTAAGCGGCAAAGACTGTATTAAATTAACTATTGACTGACAAATCTATTGCTTGCCAAGCCTGGGCGTTACCGCGCCTAGGGGAGGGCGGTGAAAAGAGGCGTCTTGTATCTATGAAACATATCATCGCTGTTTTGCTGGAAAACGAACCCGGCGCCTTGTCGCGCGTGGTCGGCTTGTTTTCCGCCCGTGGTTACAACATCGAATCCCTCACGGTGGCGCCCACCGAAGACCCCAGCCTGTCGCGCATGACTTTGCAGACCAATGGCTCGGACGATGTGATTGAGCAAATTACCAAACATTTGAACCGCCTGATTGAGGTGGTCAAGGTGGTGGATCTGACCGAAGGCGCTTACATCGAGCGCGAACTCATGATCGTCAAGGTGCGTGCGGTGGGTAAAGAGCGCGAAGAAATGAAGCGTATGGCCGACATTTTCCGGGGTCGTGTGATCGATGTGACAGACAAAAGCTACACCATCGAGCTGACGGGTGACCAGGCGAAAAACGATGCGTTTTTGCAGGCGATTGAAACGGACGCGATTTTGGAGACGGTGCGCACCGGTGCCAGCGGTATCGGACGCGGTGAGCGGGTATTGCGCGTGTAAGCGAAGGTTGGCCGCTTTGAGCATCCAAATGGAAACAGCGGGCTAGCTGAATTGGTTTTGTAACTTGGCGTAGGACGCCATTATTTTTCGGAGAAAAGCATGAAGGTGTATTACGACAAAGACTGCGACCTGAGCCTGATCAAAGGCAAAACGGTGGCTATCATCGGTTACGGTAGCCAGGGCCACGCCCATGCCCAGAATTTGAATGACAGCGGCGTGAAAGTCGTTGTGGGCCTACGCAAAGGCGGCGCATCTTGGCCCAAGGTGGAAAAAGCTGGCTTGAAAGTCGCTGAAGTGGCCGATGCCGTCCGCGCTGCCGACGTGGTCATGATTTTGTTGCCCGACGAGCAAATCGGTACGGTCTATACCCAGGATGTCGAGCCCAATATCAAGTCAGGCGCCTCGCTGGTGTTTGCCCATGGTTTCAATGTCCATTACGGCCTGGTTAATCCCCGCGCCGATTTGGACGTTTGGATGGTCGCGCCCAAGGCGCCGGGCCATACCGTGCGTGGCACCTACGCACAAGGCGGCGGTGTTCCCCACCTTATCGCGATTCATCAAGACAAATCGGGCCGTACCCGTGATCTGGCACTGAGCTATGCCATGGCCAATGGTGGTGGTAAGGCCGGCATTATTGAAACCAATTTCCGCGAAGAAACCGAGACTGACTTGTTCGGTGAACAAGCGGTTTTGTGCGGCGGCACGGTGGAGCTGATCAAAGCCGGTTTTGAAACGCTGGTGGAAGCCGGGTATGCGCCGGAAATGGCCTACTTCGAATGCCTGCACGAACTCAAGCTGATCGTGGACATGATTTATGAAGGCGGCATCGCCAACATGAATTACTCGATCTCCAACAATGCTGAATACGGTGAATATGTCACTGGTCCGCGCATCGTGACGGACGCGACCAAAGCCGCAATGCGCCAGTGCCTGAAGGATATTCAGACCGGTGAATATGCCAAGAGCTTCATTTTGGAGAACAAGGCCGGTGCGCCGACTTTGCTCAGCCGCCGCCGTTTGACCGCAGAGCACCAAATCGAGCAAGTTGGTGAGACTTTGCGTGCCATGATGCCCTGGATCAAGAAGAACAAGTTGGTCGATCAAACCCGCAACTAAACTAATCCTTTGCGGGGATAGGGACTGCGTCCAAAGGCCACTTCGGTGGCCTTTGGCATTTCAAAAGGGGTGGTACCCACGGCCTTGCTCAGCGTACACTGCACTTGTTATGCGGCTGAGGGTGGGGCTTGGCCGTACGCAACAACTGAATCAAACGGGATCATTGCATGGACGAAAACACACAGACGCAGGCTGAAAGCGACGGGCCCGTTTTTGTGCGCAAGCGGCGCAAAGGCATTTACATCCTTCCTAATTTATTTACATTGGCTGCTTTGTTCGGCGGCTTTTACGCAGTGGTCATGGCCATGCAAGGACATTTCGACCAGTCCGCCATCGGTATTTTTTGTGCCATGGTGCTTGACAGCCTAGACGGGCGTGTTGCCCGCATGACCAACACCCAAAGCGCGTTCGGCGAGCAAATGGATTCCTTGTCGGATATGGTGTCTTTCGGTGCGGCGCCGGCCTTGGTGTCCTACGAATGGGTGCTCAAAGATCTAGGCAAATGGGGTTGGTTTGCCGCTTTTGTGTATTGCTCCTGCGCCGCCTTGCGCTTGGCGCGTTTTAATGTGAACACCCATGTGGTAGATAAGCGCTATTTCCAAGGGCTTCCGTCCCCAGCCGCAGCAGCCTTGGTTGCCGGGTTTATTTGGTGGTGCACTGATCGAGGGACTGCACCTGCCTCGATGGCCTGGTTTATGTTTGCCTGGGTCTTGTACGCCGGTTTGACCATGGTGACCAATGTGCCTTTTTACAGCTTCAAAGACATCAGCATGAAGCAAAGCGTGCCATTCGCTGTGATCGTGCTCATTGCGCTGGGGATCGCCATCATCAATATCGATCCGCCTACGGTGATGCTGGGCATTTTTGTGGTGTACGGGTTCAGTGGCTACGTGGTGTATTGCGTGCGCCGGTTCCGGGGTGTTCCGGTCAGTGTGATCAGTACGTCGACCGACGAACCCGATGAACGCGGCATGCACAAATAATTAGGCTTGGCATGACCGTGTTGGTCTTAGACAAGCAGTTTTTGGAGGCCTCGTATGTCTGACCAACTCATTATTTTCGACACCACTTTACGCGATGGTGAGCAATCACCCGGCGCTTCGATGACGCGCGACGAAAAGCTGCGTATCGCGCGCCAGCTAGAGAGACTGAAGGTAGACGTGATTGAGGCAGGCTTTGCAGCCAGTTCCAACGGGGATTTCGAAGCCGTGCAGTTGGTGGCTAAGAACATCAAAGATTCGACCGTATGCTCACTGGCGCGTGCCAATGATCGTGATATTGCACGCGCTGCCGAGGCGCTCAAAGGCGCTCGCCGCTCACGCATACACACCTTTATCGCAACTTCAGCGCTGCATATGGAAAAAAAGCTGCGCATGACGCCTGACGAGGTCTATGCCCAGGCGCAGCTGGCGGTTCGTTTTGCCCGCAATCTTGTAAGCGACGTGGAATTTAGTCCGGAGGACGGTTACCGCAGCGACCCTGATTTTTTATGCCGGGTGATCGAGGCCGTGATCAACGAAGGGGCCTCTACCATCAATGTACCCGATACCGTGGGCTACGCTATCCCTGCGTTGTACGGTGAATTCATCCGTTCACTGCGCGAGCGCATTCCCAACTCGGACAAAGCGATTTGGTCGGTGCATTGCCACAACGATTTGGGCATGGCCGTGGCCAATTCATTGGCCGGCGTCAAGATTGGGGGGGCGCGCCAGGTGGAGTGCACTATCAACGGCCTGGGCGAGCGGGCTGGCAATTGCAGCCTCGAAGAGGTAGTGATGGCGGTGAAAACCCGTCGTGACTATTTCGGCTTGGACATGGGTATAGATACCCGCCATATCCTGGCAGCGAGCCGCATGGTCAGCCAGACGACCGGCTTTGTAGTGCAACCCAACAAAGCCGTGGTCGGCGCCAATGCGTTTGCGCACGCCTCCGGTATTCATCAGGATGGCGTGCTCAAGGCACGCGACACCTATGAAATCATGCGCGCAGAGGATGTGGGCTGGAGCGCCAACAAAATTGTGCTGGGCAAACTCAGTGGCCGCAATGCTTTTAAGCAGCGCTTGTTGGAGCTGGGTGTTCAACTTGATAGCGAGACCGAAATCAATGCTGCGTTTGCGCGTTTCAAAGAGTTGGCAGATCGCAAATCCGAGATATTTGATGAGGACATCCTGGCATTGGTGAGTGACGAGAGCGTGTCCCAGGCGCAAGAGCAATTTGCCTTTGTTTCACTGTCTCAACACAGTGAAACTGGCGAGCGTCCCCAGGCCTCGATCGTGTTTGTTGTCGCAGGAATCGAAGTTAGTGCCACCTCGGATGGCAATGGCCCGGTCGATGCGTCGCTAAAAGCTATCGAATCGCATGTGAAGAGCGGCGCTGAAATGGTGCTTTATTCTGTAAATGCCATCAGTGGGTCTACGGAGAGCCAAGGTGAAGTCACTGTGCGTTTGCAAAACAGTGGCCGCGTCGTAAACGGAACGGGCGCCGATCCGGATATCGTGGTGGCCTCCGCGAAAGCGTATCTGAGTGCGCTAAACAAGTTACAAAGCAAGGCCGATCGGGTTGCAGCACAGGGGTGAGCCCCGGTTTACATGATTTTGCTTGATGTTTCTCGCCCAAGTGCTTGATTTATTTTGTTTTTTGATTAAACTGCGGCTTTTATTCGTTGCGCTTTATGCGTGACGCAAGTTTTAATACGGACTCGCAGCACTTTGGCTCTTCAATTTTTACTAAAAATAACGCTTATTGCGTCTTTATTGACCTTTGGGTCAGTATTTTCCGCTCAGGATGCCTCGCGCGGCTCAAAGGTTGACCCCGTACGACAACAAGCCAAAAGCAAACAAGTTAAAGCCCGCGCCGGCCAAAAGATAGCTGTCAAATCTAAAGCCAAGTCCAAGTCCAAGTCCAAGTCCAAGTCCAAGCCCAACATCGTAGCTGCGCGTAAGCGCCCCTCGTTTGGTGATATCGCCGGACTGCAATCGGCGCCTGACGCCTTGGCACTTAAATCCAGTGTGGCCTTTGTGATTGATCAGGATACGAAAGAGGTTCTGTTACACAAAAATGAACTGGCGGTGCTGCCGATCGCGTCGATCACCAAACTTATGACGGGCGTACTGATCAGTGAGGCACGCCTGCCTATGGATGACCTTATCACCATCAGTCAGGACGATGTGGATATGGAAAAAGGGAGCCGCTCACGGCTTATCGTAGGAACCACATTGAGCCGTGCTGAGTTGTTGCATCTAGCACTTATGGCCAGTGAAAACCGTGCGGCGCATGCCTTAGGCCGTACTTTCCCTGGCGGCATCAGTCGTTTTGTAGCATTGATGAACAGCAAAGCAGCTGAATTGGGTATGAGCGCTACCAGCTACGCCGAGCCGACGGGTCTGTCCAGTCGTAATCAATCGAGTGCTAAAGACCTGGCTACCTTGGTCAACTATGCGTATGCGGACCCCACCTTGCGGGCGTTTTCGACATCTCCTGGCTACCAAGTGGAAGTGGGTCGTCGCACGCTGCAATTTAACAATACCAACCGTCTCGTTAAGAACCCGGATTGGGATATTGGCCTCCAAAAGACCGGCTATATATCGGAAGCTGGGCAATGTTTGGTGATGCAGGCCAAGGTGGCTGGTCGAAAAATAATTATGGTGTTTTTAGATTCTGCTGGGAAATTCAGCCGTATTGCGGACGCTGAACGCGTTCGGCGGTGGGTCGAGTCAAGCCCTGTGGTGAGCCCGCGTTTGTCCCCGGTTGCCACGCTGGATCGGTCGGGTCAGAGTTTGATCCAGTAAGAATCGGCAGGGAACGAGCACCGCTGTCGGCAAGAGGCCCGAAACAAGCCGGTTCACCGTCCACTAAAACCGAGTGTTTTAGAAATTTCCTGCGCGGTTTCCTTGAGACGCGGCATCCAGCCGTCTTCCATCCGACTGGAGGGCGAGGAAATTGACAATCCTGCGATAAGCTTGTTCTGGTCGTCGTAAATGCCCGCCGCCATACAGCGTACGCCCAACTCTAACTCCTCGTTATCGCTGGCTTGGCCATATTGGCGCACCCGTGATAATTCGCGTTCCAGGGTAGGCAAGTCGGTAATGCTGTTTTTGGTGTGTCCCTGCAGTCCCGTACGTGTGGCGTAGTTGCGAATACGTTGCGGGTCATCGGCAGCCAAAAACAGTTTGCCTACCGACGTCAAATGCAGCGGCGCGCGTCCACCTATCGCGCGCACAACTTGCATACCCGATCGTTCGCTAAATGCACGTTCTACATAAATAATTTCGTCGCCTTGGCGCATACTCAAATTGACGGGTTGCTGGGTAAATTTATGCAATTCGCGCATCGGTGCCAGCGCTGCATCGCGAACATTGAGCCGACCCTTCACCAGATTGCCTAATTCGAGCAGACGCATGCCTAGGCGATAACTGCCCGCCTGGGGGCGGTCCGCAAAGCGGCCTAACACCAGGTCATTGAGGATTCGGTGCGCGGTCGAGGGATGCAAGCCCGCGCGGTCACTGATTTCTTTGAGTGTCATAGCTTCCTCCCGAGAAGCTAAAACGTCAATGAGTGTGAACATGCGCTCGATCACTTGAACCGAAGGTGACGATGGGCTGTTGGAGTCTTGTTTGGTCATAAGCAGGTGTCTGGAACGCCTGATTTTGCGCTATCGAACGGACCTATTGCGAATTCCGGGGAATTTCACGATTTTGAGTTGAGACGAGGATTGCTATCCTGCCAACGCCCATCCACCAAAATTTGCGACGGCGCGAAGCGCATTTTGTAATTCATTTTTTGACTTTGCTCAATCCAGTAGCCCAAGTATAAAAAGGACAGGCCCAACGATTTGGCTTGTTGTAATTGCCACATTACGTTGTAAGTGCCAAAACTAGCATCTGCTTGGGGCTCGTAAAAGGTATAGACCGCGGAAATGCCATCGTCCAACACATCCAATATGGATACCATTTTCAATACACTGGGCGCATCCCCAAGCCCCGGCTCTCGGAACTCAACAAGGCGGGAGTTGACGCGGCTCTGAAGCAAAAACTGGGTGTATTGGCTGACACTGTCCTCTTCCATGCCACCGCCAGCGTGGCGGCTGTGCTGGTAGCGTAAATAAAGCGCATAGTGTTCCTGCAAAAAACCTAAACGCTGCACCCGTACCTGCAAATTGGCATGTCGTGCGAGGGCGCGACGCTGGCTGCGACTTGGCTTAAATTGCGCCACCGGCACGCGAAGCGGTACACAGGCTTGGCATCCGTCGCAATAGGGGCGGTAGGTGAACATGCCACTACGCCGAAACCCGCTCTCTACCAACCCGGAATACGTGCTGTTATCGATCAAATGGCTGGGCGTCGCCACCTGCGATCGGGCCTGACGCCCGTCAAGGTAACTGCACTCATACGGCGCAGTGGAATAAAACTGGAGCGTCTGCAGTGGCAGATCGTGGAGATGGGTCATAACGCTTAGGTCATTAGGCCAGTTGCAAATGCTTCCAACTTTCGGGGGAAAACTCCCAAGGAACCGGCATTTGGGCCCTGGCCAGTTGCATGGTACCAAGGAACTGCGCACGCTGCACCGGGCGCGCGCCGAGTCGAGCCAGGTGGGTGGTCACCTGCTGGCAGTCCAACTGGGGGACCTCGTGGGCCCTGCATAGGGCGACCAGCGCGGCGAGGGCGATTTTTGAACCGTCGGTAATACGGGTGAACATAGATTCGCCAAAAACGGCCCGTCCCATGGCAACAAAGTACAACCCGGCCACCATCTCGCCTTTCACCCAGGTTTCCACGCTATGGGCATAACCGGCGTGGTGAAAGTCGATATAGGCATCGACCATCGCGGGAACGATCCAGGTGCCGTTTTGACCCTGTCGCGGCGCCTGCGCGCATTGGCGTATGACCGATGCAAAGTTACTGTCGATACGGATTTCACAATCCTGGTCCTGTTGGAAGCGGCGTAGTGTTTTTTTCAGGGAGGGATGGATGCGGAAATCCTGCGTATGGAGCACCATGCGCGGGTCCGGGCTCCACCATAGCGTCGGTTGCTGTGGGTTGTACCAAGGAAAAATTCCGCGCGCATAGGCTGCTTGCAGCGTTTCCACATCCAATGCACCTCCGGCGGCTAATAAGCCCGGCGCATCGCTGTCCGGGCCCCAGGTCCTGCTCAAGGGCGGAAAGGGGTCGCCCGGCAACATCCACGTGAGGTCTGGCGTGCTCATCGTTTCGCGGACTTTGTTGTAGCGCATAGTTGGCCGTGAATGTGCCGATAGCACTGCCGGTTAGAATGCAGGCGTCGGGGCGTAGCGCAGCCTGGTAGCGCATCTGGTTTGGGACCAGAGGGTCGAAGGTTCGAATCCTTTCGCCCCGACCACTGTACATGCCAAAGCCTTGTCTTTGGCTTTTTCGTTTTCGAAGCGCGCATGCTTTTCTGTCCGTAGCTCAGTTGGATAGAGCAACAGCCTTCTAAGCTGTAGGTCACAGGTTCGATTCCTGTCGGACAGGCCAAATACATGGTCGTTATCTTAGGGTAATTGCAGCTTTGTGGCTTGATGTGACATTGGCTTGAGCAGCCAATCTTTAAGCGCCTGATCTAGTGCCGCGGGATCGCCCGTAGTGTAAAAAAGTGATTCGATGGCGCTGCCCTGCGGCGCGTCATGCGCCTTACGCTCCTGAATTACGCCGGCCTCCTCCAATACTTGACGCGTGCGCCGGGCTACGGGCTCACCCGCTTCCAGAAGCGCCACCCCGGGTCCCCATGCCTTGGATAAAACGTCCGCCGCGAGCGCATAGTGCGTGCAGCCCAGCACGACGGTGTCAATGCGGGCCCCGCCGTCCTGAGCTTGGCGTAAAGATTGCACATAGCGCTGGCAAAGGGCTTCAATCTCCAACCGGTCCGACTGTTCAATAGCCGCTGCTAAACCATCACAAGCCTGCAATAAATACCGCACCGATGGCGCTTGCGCAGCGAGCAAGGCCTGAAACTTTTCGCTCTCCAATGTGCTGCGCGTAGCCATCACCGCGACCACACCGCTGCTACTTAACGCTGCTGCGGGCTTGAGCGCGGGCTCTATGCCAACGATGGGCAAGCTGGCGTACTGCTGGCGCAGGCTGGCAACAGCCGCCGCTGTGGCCGTGTTGCAGGCAAGCACCAAGGCCTTGACCTGGTGCGTACGGTAAAGATAGTCGGCCAATACCTGCGAGCGCCTGAGGACATGCGCAGAATCGCGCTCACCATAGGGCGCATGGCCGGCATCGGCCACGTAGACGAATTGTTCTTGGGGCAGCTCTTTGCGCAATGCCCCCAGCACGCTCAAGCCACCGATGCCGCTGTCAAAAACCCCAATGGGGCCTATTGCAGTGACGGAAGATGTCATCAGAGCTTCAGGCCGCTTGCACGGCAATGGTTTTGAATTCGCCGCTGGCGATTTTTTGTTGCCACAGGGCAGGACCCGTAATGTGTGCACTGGTGCCGCCAGCATCTACGGCCACGGTCACCGGCATGTCTACGACATCAAACTCGTAAATCGCCTCCATACCTAGGTCGGCAAAGGCCACGACTTTGGCGTGCTTAATGGCTTTGCTCACCAGATAGGCCGCACCGCCGACGGCCATCAAGTACGCACTTTGGTGTTTTTTGATGGCTTCGATGGCCACCGGTCCGCGTTCGGCCTTGCCCACCATGGCGATCAGGCCGGTTTGGGCCAGCATCATTTCGGTAAATCCGTCCATGCGCGTGGCTGTGGTCGGACCGGCCGGGCCCACCGCTTCGCCTTTTACCGGGTCGACAGGTCCTACGTAGTAAATCACCCGGTTGGTGAAATCCACCGGCAGCGCCTCGCCCTTGGCCAGCATTCCCTGGATGCGCTTGTGGGCCGCATCGCGGCCAGTGAGCATTTTTCCGTTGAGCAAGAGCGTCTGACCTGGCTTCCAGGCCGCCACTTGCGCAGGTGTCAAGGTGTTGAGATCGATGCGGGTGCTCTTCACATAATCGGGCTTCCAGTCGACCGATGGCCACAAATCCAAGGACGGTGGCGTGAGGTAGGCCGGGCCACTGCCGTCGAGCACAAAGTGTGCGTGGCGGGTGGCTGCGCAGTTAGGGATCATGGCCACCGGTTTGCTGGCCGCATGCGTCGGGTAGAGCTTGATCTTGACGTCCAGCACTGTGGTCAGCCCGCCCAGACCTTGGGCGCCTATGCCCAGCGCGTTGACCTTGTCGTACAAGTCCAACCGCAATTCTTCGGTTTGCGTGAGGGCCTGGCCGGCCGAGGATTTCGCTTGCAGGGCGTACATATCGATGTCGTCCATCAGGCTTTCTTTGGCCATCAGCATGGCTTTTTCTGCCGTACCGCCTATTCCTATGCCCAGCATGCCCGGCGGGCACCAACCCGCGCCCATGGTGGGTACGATTTTGAGCACCCAGTCCACCACCGAATCGCCGGGGTTGAGCATCACCAGCTTGCTTTTGTTCTCCGAGCCGCCGCCTTTGGCCGCAACCGTCACTTCCACGGTATTGCCGGGCACCAGTTCGGTGAAGATGACGGCGGGCGTGTTGTCCTTGGTGTTGATGCGCGCAAATTGGGGGTCGGCTACCACGCTGGCACGCAAGGTATTGTCCGGGTGCAAGTAGCCTTGACGAACGCCCTGGTTGACCGCGTCATCCACAGACCCACTAAAACCGGCAAATCGCACATCCATGCCCACTTTTAAGAAGACATTCACGATGCCCGTATCCTGGCAAATTGGGCGGTGACCGGTCGCGCTCATTTTGCTGTTGGTCAAAATTTGGGCAATCGCATCTTTGGCGGCCGGGCTTTGCTCGCGCTCATAGGCGCGGGAAAGGTGGGCGATATAGTCAGCAGGGTGGTAGTAACTGATGTACTGCAGGGCGGCCGCAACCGATTCTATGAGGTCGTTTTGTGTGATGGTGGTCATGGTGTGAGGCTGACAAATAGGCACTGAGTTTAGCGTTTGGGTTTGGCGGGGCCATTCTGGCGCCAGCTTGCCCGAGTGGCCGTTTGGCGTCAAAATTCGAGGCCTTTGGGCCTGAATGAAGGGCTGCATAAGTCCGTCATCGCAAGGCGCGCAGCAACGCGGCGGTCCCTAAGTGCAAGATGGGTAAGCCAAAATGAATTGCTTCGCTGCGCTCGCAACGACGGCTTAGGACTGATGCAGAGCTTCCTGAAGTCAGTGCAATGTAAGTGCCGCCGCCGAAGATGGCGTCAGTTTTTCGAATACCACAAGGAGACAGGTTCTATGAGTTCGTCGACATCCGCTATCGAATCCGTACTGGTTGAAAACCGGGTTTTTCATCCTAGCGAGGCGAGCCAAAAAGGCGCCCGGATTGCCGGTATGCCAGCCTACCAAGCCTTGTGCGATGCCGCCGAAAAAGACTATCAGGGTTTTTGGGCCCAGTTGGCGCGTGACAACTTAAGCTGGTCCAAGCCGTTTAGTCGCGTGCTGGACGAATCGAACGCGCCGTTTTACCAATGGTTTGACGACGGTGAACTCAATGCATCCGCCAATTGCCTGGACCGGCACATGGGCACACCGGTAGAAAACAAAACCGCTGTGATTTTTGAAGCCGACGACGGCGCGGTTACCAAAACCACTTACAAAGAATTGCTAGCGCGCGTTAGCCAGTTTGCCAATGCGCTCAAAGCTGCAGGCATCCAAAAAGGCGACCGCGTGTTGGTCTACATGCCCATGACGCTCGAAGGCGTGATCGCCATGCAAGCTTGCGCCCGCATCGGTGCCACACACAGCGTGGTCTTTGGCGGCTTTTCCGCCAAGGCCTTGCAAGAACGGATCATCGACGCCGGCGCGGTTGCCGTCATTACCGCCAACTACCAAATGCGTGGCGGTAAAGAACTGCCCCTCAAAGCGATTGTGGACGAGGGACTGTCCATGGGTGGCTGCGATTCAATCAAAACCGTGTTTGTCTATCAGCGCACAGCCACCGCCTGCAATATGGTGGCTGGCCGCGACAAAACCTTTGCTGAAGCGTTGGCCGGACAAAGCAGTGTCTGCGCGCCGGTGGCAGTGGGCGCCGAGCATCCGCTGTTTATTTTGTACACCTCGGGCTCCACCGGTAAACCCAAAGGCGTGCAACATTCCACCGGTGGCTATTTGCTGTGGGCCAAGCTGACCATGGATTGGACCTTTGACTTGCGCGCCGACGATGTGTTTTGGTGTACCGCCGACATCGGCTGGATTACCGGCCACACCTACGTGGCCTACGGCCCCTTGGCGGCAGGTGCGACGCAAATCATTTTTGAAGGCGTTCCCACTTTCCCTAATGCCGGTCGGTTCTGGCAAATGATCGAGCGCCACAAGTGCACTATTTTTTACACCGCGCCCACGGCCATTCGTTCACTCATCAAGGCCGCCGAAAGTGACGCGGCGGTGCATCCGGACCGATCTGATCTGAGCAGCTTGCGCATCCTCGGTTCTGTGGGCGAACCCATCAACCCCGAGGCCTGGATGTGGTACTACCGCCATGTGGGCCATGAGAAGTGCCCCATCGTTGATACCTTCTGGCAAACCGAAACCGGCGGCCACATGATGACGCCACTGCCCGGCGCCACGCCACTGGTGCCCGGCAGCTGTACCTTGCCCTTGCCCGGCATCATGGCCGCCATCGTCGATGAAGTGGGTAAACCCATTCCCAACGGTACTGGGGGCATATTGGTGGTAACGCGTCCTTGGCCCTCCATGATCCGTACCATCTGGAACGACCCGGAGCGTTTCAAGAAAAGCTATTTCCCCGAAGAAATGGGTGGCAAGTTATATTTAGCGGGTGATGGCGCGGTGCGCAGCGCCGACCGGGGCTACTTCCGCATCACCGGGCGCATTGACGATGTGCTCAACGTGTCCGGCCACCGTATGGGCACCATGGAAATTGAATCGGCCCTGGTGTCCAAAACCGATTTGGTCGCTGAAGCCGCTGTAGTGGGACGTCCGGATGATCTGACGGGCGAAGCCATCTGCGCTTTTGTGGTGCTGAAGCGCTCGCGCCCCAGCCCCGAGGAAGCCAAAGTCATCGCCAAGGAACTGCGCGACTGGGTTGCCAAAGAAATTGGCCCGATTGCAAAACCCAAAGACATCCGCTTTGGCGAGAACCTACCCAAAACGCGCTCCGGAAAAATCATGCGCCGCCTGCTGCGTTCGCTGGCTAAGGGCGAGACTATTACCCAGGACGTTTCTACGCTCGAAAATCCGGCGATTCTGGACCAGTTGGGGCAGGCCTATTGATAGGCCCAGTGCTGTTTAGGAGTCTAGTCCGGTCGTTACGGCGTATGCCCGAAAAAAGGATGCTCGCGCATCTTTTTTTGTGTCTACAGATTGCAGGCTTAGCTTTGCAGCGCCGCGAACACGCTGTCGCGAATGGATTCCACCGAATCCTGCCCATTGACGGCGCGGTATTTGGGCGCTTTCCCTGGCTCTTGCGCCGCCCAATCGGAGTAGTACTTGACCAGCGGGCGGGTTTGGGCGCTATAGACATTGAGGCGGTTTTTTACGGTGTCCTCTTTGTCGTCTTCGCGTTGAATCAAAGGCTCGCCGGTGATGTCGTCTTGACCAGCCACCTTAGGCGGATTGAACTTCACATGGTAGGTGCGTCCTGATGCGGGGTGCGAACGCCTGCCGCTCATGCGTTCAATAATTGCGTCAAAGGGTACGTCGATCTCCACCACATAGTCCAGCGCCACATCAGCGGCTTTCATGGCGTCGGCTTGGGGAATCGTGCGCGGAAAGCCGTCAAACAAAAAACCATTGGCGCAATCGGGCTGCGTGAGCCGGTCTTTGACCAAGCCGATGATGAGTGCATCGCTGACCAAACCACCAGCATCCATGATGGCCTTGGCTTGTAGCCCCAAGGCAGTACCCGCTTTCACAGCCGCACGAAGCATGTCGCCGGTAGAGATTTGGGGAATGCCGTATTTTTGGCATATGAATGTGGCCTGGGTTCCTTTGCCTGCGCCGGGCGCACCTAACAGAATCAATCGCATGGCTAACCTCGCAAATCAGTGTCTCTTAATCGCCGGGCCATATAGGATGTAGCGCGGCTGCTTTATAGGGTCTAGCTTGGAGAATAGCACGCGTCAACCTTAAATTGACTTACATCGTGACCGCTGCCAAAGGCTAGGGGCCGGTGCAGTAGCTTGTAAATTACCCTTGGGGCTTTACCAACGGGCGCCTAAGTAGCATCTGCACACCCGAACCGTAGCGTACTCGCCCGGCAATACACAGGATGATTAGTTGGATCCCTTGGCAAAAAGCGCCCGCACACGCTCCAAGTCCTGCGGTGTATCCACGCCTGGCCCCGGAATGATGGCGCTGACGTAGACCGCGATTTTGTGTCCATGCCACAGCGCACGCAATTGCTCCAGCGCTTCGCTTACTTCGATGGGGGCCTGGGCCAAACTGGGAAAACTGCGTAAAAATCCAGCGCGGTACGAATAAATCCCTATGTGGCGCAAGGGCGCGGGTTGCGGCAAGGCGGCCGGCGCGTCTGCCGGACGGTCGCGCCACCAGGCAATGGGCGCACGGCTGAAGTACATGGCCATGCCGGCTGCATCGCATACGACTTTGACCACGTTGGGGTCGTAAAAATCAGCACCTTGATCAATTGCATGCGCCGCCGTGCCCATGCTGGCCTGGGGGTATTGGTTGAGCAATGCGGCCACCGCCGCCACCAGCCTGGTGTCGATGAGGGGTTCATCGCCTTGCACATTGACTACTATTTCGTCGTCAGGCAGCGCCATCACCTCGCAGGCCTCGGCGAGGCGGTCGCTGCCCGTGGCATGGTCGCTGCGGGTAAGCAATGCCCGGACGCCGAAAGTCTCACAAGCAGTCACGATGCGCTGACTGTCGCAGGCCACGACCACCCGAGTGTCCACTGGTAAGGCCTGGCCTACACGTTGGGCCACACGCACCACCATGGGCACGCCGCCCAAATCGGCAAGTGGCTTTTCAGGCAATCGGCTCGATGCCAGGCGGGCCGGAATCAGGACAGTGGTGCCCATGGCGGCTAGAGGCCCAATTCGGCGTCACTCAGGGTGCGTGCTTCGTTTTCCAAAAGAATGGGAATGCCGTCGCGCACCGCGTAGGCCAAGCGGGCGCTGCGCGACCACAATTCCTGGGTGTCGGCATGCCATTGCAGCGGGCCTTTGGTTACCGGGCAGACCAGCAAGGCCAATAATTTAGTGTCCATGCGGCGATGATAAACGTCCAGCCCATGCCGCTGCGATACGCGCGTCCAGCGCCGCATAAAAGCCATCGTCCAAGCTTTGTTCCAAAGGGACCGCCCAAGCGTCAGGCGCAATTGCCCACAATTTTGCGGCGTCTTTTTCGGTACACAGCAAGGTGTAAGCACCCAAGGAAGCGCGATCCCGGCCTGCAAAGTCCGTATGGTCGGGCAGTGCTTCTTGGGCCGCCAGCGCCAAGCCGGCCTCTTGCAACATGGCAAAAAATCGCGCAGGTCGGGCAATGCCAGCCACAGCCTTTAGCGCCGGGTCGGCTTGCAGGCTGCTTAGGGTGCAGCTGCTACCGTCAGCCCGTCTGGCTATAGGGCCTAGGCGTCGGCGGGTGGCAAATTGGCCGGGTAGGGCCAGGCCACTGTTGACGATGAGCAGCTGCGCGTCGCTCACACCCGAGCTGTCCAGCGCTCGGCGCGGCCAGGGTTCGCGCAGTGGGCCAGCCGGAAGGAGGTAGCCATTGCCCGGGCCGTCATCGTGCATCATGCAAATTTCGACATCGCGGTACAGGCTGTAGTCCTGCAAGCCGTCGTCGCAGACCACGATACGTGTCTGAGGATAGGCGACTAGAAGTGCATGCAGGCTCTGCCTGCGACTCGGACCGACAAACACCGGTACGCCACTGCGCTGGCACAGCAGCAGGGCTTCGTCCCCCACAGCGTGGACCGGGGCGCTGGCCACGACTTCCACCGTAGTGCCGTCGCTGCGGCCATAACCTTTAGAAATGATGCCAAGGGCCCAACCCTGTGCCCTCAAATACGCTACCACCGAGAGCACCGTGGGCGTTTTGCCGCCGCCACCAGCCACTACATTGCCCACTACGACAACGCAAACAGCAGGTAGTTCGATAGGCCGCCAGCCTAGCGCATATACGGCGCGGCGCAAACCCAAGATCAGCCGATAGAGCCAGGAGATGGGTAGCAGTGGCCAGATCCATAAGGATCGCCCTTGCCAGACACGGAGCAATAGCTGCGTTGCCAGGCTGCGCATAGCATCAGCGCAGCGGCGCGCCTTGGGGTGCTTGCAGCGCAAAAGTAATGTGGCTGATACCGGCCATGCGTGCGGCGTCCACCGCCGTGATGACAGATTGGTGGCTGCTGAGGGCGTCGGCGCTGATGATTAGCACGGGTTGGCTGTCTCCACGAATTTGGGCCAGCAGCGCCTCGGATAGCGCGGCCGCAGTTTGGTCGGAGAACAGTTTACCTTGCAGGGCGTAGTTGCCGTTGGCAGTGACGGTGATGCGCAAAGGCGGATTGGGTGTCTTATCTTTATCTGCCTGGGCGACTGGCAAATTAATGCGTAACTGGAGGTTTTGGCTATATGTGGTTGTTAATAATAGAAAAATAAGAATAACCAGCAAGACATCGATAAAAGGAATCAGGTTGATTTCCGGCTCGCTTTGCTGGCGTGGTTTGAACTCCAAGCTCTGTCCAGCGCTGGTGCTTGGCAAATGAAAGCCGCCGCTCATGGTGCGTCCATGGCGCGCATGCGGCGCATCAAGTGATCCGCGCTGCTTTCCAATTGCAGCAAATAGGCATCGGCACGCGCACGGAAATATCGCCAGAACACGAGCGCAGGGATCGCCACGATCAGACCAAAGGCCGTGTTGTAGAGCGCGATGGAGATACCTTGCGCCAATTGCGCCGGGTTGCCACCAACCGAGCCTGGTGACTGCGCGCCGAATATCTCGATCAGCCCGACTACGGTACCAAGCAAGCCCATCAAGGGCGCGGCCGAAGCGATGGTAGCCAAGGTAGTCAGGCGCAGCTCCAGGGTTTGTGCGGCGAGACGGCCCGCCTGGTAGACGGCAGCGCGGAGATCGGCTTCATCGGCCGTGGCGTCTTGCGATCGGGTCTGCAGGGCGCTGGCCAGCACTTTGCCGAGCAGGGAGTTGCGTTCTAGCTGGACTATCGAGTCCTGGGGCGGTAGGCCATCGGACAGGTTATCGATCACTGCCTTCGTCAGGCCGGCGGGGGCAATTTTGCCGTCGGTCAAGCTAAGGTAGCGTTCGATCACGATGGCTAAGGCGAGTATGGAACTGGCAATTAAGGGCCAAATCGGCCAGCCTGCGGCTAGTATCATGGAAAACAATGGATCCCCCTGCTTAAGTTTGTAAAAATATCATTATCTGTGATTATTATCAAATATAGTATTTAAAGTCCTCAAATTTCCTATTCGTTCCCCTTGCGGGCACCTGAAAACACCAAAATTCATTTATGTCAGAAGTCTTGCCCGTGCGCCGGGCCGTGCCTCAGGTCTGGTCGGTTGGCGCTTTGTGCCACGCAATTGCCGACGTCTTAGATGCACGCTTTAACCCGGTGCGGGTGGCTGGCGAAATCAGTGGGTTTGTGCGCGCTGCCAGCGGGCACTGCTATTTTTCGCTCAAGGACAGCAGCGGGCAATTGCGCTGCGCTATGTTCAAGCGCGCTGCATCGGGCCTGTCCTTTGTACCGCGCGAGGGCCAACGGGTGGAGGTCTCTGGTCGACTAGGCGTGTACGAACCGCGCGGCGAACTGCAACTGGTGGTCGAAGCCATGGCGCTCGCAGGCGAAGGTAATTTGTTTGAACAGTTTGTGCTACTCAAAGCGCGCTTGGATGCCGAGGGTCTGTTTCAGCCCGAGCGCAAAAAGGCATTGCCTACGCATGTGCGCTGCATCGGCGTGGTGACTTCGCTGGGCGCGGCCGCTTTGCACGATGTGGTGAGCGCACTGCAAAGACGCGTGCCGCATATTCCAGTGCTGCTGGCGCCGGCCAGTGTGCAGGGGGCCAATGCGGCGGCAGAGCTGATAGAAGCTTTGCAATCCTTGTATGCACTGACAGCACCGTTCCAAGAAGTCCATTCAGATGCGGGTCTAAGTGCGAGTGCTGGTACCGGTTCAGCCGCGGTGCCAATCGATGTGATTTTGCTGGTGCGCGGTGGCGGCGCCATGGAAGACTTGTGGTCCTTCAACGACGAGGCCCTGGCGCGGGTGCTGGCGAAAAGCCCGGTACCGGTGATCACCGGTATCGGACACGAAACGGATTTCACGATCGCCGATTTCGTCGCCGACCTGCGCGCGCCGACGCCGACGGCCGCCGCTGAGCTGTGTGCCATGCCCTTGGAGCAATTACTCAACGCTGCCGGGCACCTGCAACTGCGTCTTCAAAGCGCGGTGTTGCGTAAGCTGGACCGCGAGTCCCAGCGACTGGACCAGGTCGCCAGCCGCGCAGGGCGACCGGCGGCACTAGTCAGCCGCTTGCAACTGCGCTTGGCGGCGGCAGGGCAGCGCATGGCGTATGCGCCAGGGCAGCACCTGCAGGCCCAGAAAACGCGCTTGCTAGCTGGTCAGGCCGCCCTGCGCAACGCCGCACACCAAAGCGCGCAAGGTGAGCGCAGCCGTTTAGCCCAGTTGGGTGTGCGCCTGGGCGCATTGGACCCGCAACTGGTCTTGGGACGCGGTTACGCTTGGCTAGAAGATGATGCGGGCAGGCCCCTCATGGGCACCGCCCACATGCAAACCGGCCAGCAGGTGCTAGCCCGACTATCCGATGGCACTGCGCAAATGCAGGTTCAAACGGTTCAGCGCAGACCTCAGAGTTAGGCGCCTGACCTTGCCCCCCTTTGGCCGCTTTTGCATCCGCCCAGGGTAGGCTCGCAGCGAACTATTGGGGCGCTGGAGCGTCAGCGTCAGGGTCTTCTATCTCTTCTTCGGTTTCTGTTATGGCCGGGGCAGCTCGGGGGTGCAAAAAGTCCTCAATGGCTCTGTCTGCCTGGGCCAGTACGGTCTTTACCAATCCAGCGTCCAGAGTCTTGTCGCTGATTTTGAGCAGGCCGTCCTGGTAGTTGTAGGCAGCCTTTACACCGTCAGGAATTTTTTCGGCATAACCGGTGGAAAGCGCCATGTTGATTTGACCAGGGTTCAATAAGTTACCCGTCACCACGAGTTGACCGGAAGAGCGCAGGTATTTTTCCAATGCAATCGTTCCGTCCTTGGAGGGAAGTAGTTCCACCATCAGGTTGGCGCTGACCTTTCCGTCTGGCCCGCTGCCCTTGACCGTCGGGATGCCGATAGACATCCCGGTGGCGAGCAAGGTCCCCACGGCTTTACGCACCTTTTGCGATTCGTCTGCCGTCATATTGCTAAACCCACAACTGGCCTTGCCGATTTCCAGCAAGGACCGCACGCTGGGTGCATGCAGGCCAGCAACACTGGCCTCAAGCTCTAGGTCATTCATTGACTGGCCCATGAATTTCAAAACTTTGATTGATTCGCTGAGCTTGGAGCTCAGCCGATCGTTGATCTCGGAACTTTCACTGCGAATCAACAGACCTTCTAGTGAGATTGAGGAGGTGCTAATGCTCTCGACCCCTAAGGAAATGGTGCCGGTTCCTAAAGTGCGGTCTTTTAGATCCATGTTCAGACTCAGTCCTTTCATGTCCAATGCCTCGCCTTTGCCGCGCGCCACAAAACGATTGAGACTCCAAACAAATTGGGTAGCTGTTTTGTCGGCCGTCAGCGACCCCTTGGACGGGGTGATTTGGAACATCACACCGTTGTCGGAGAAGTTCAGCTCCGGTAAGTCCATGTTCATAGTGACCAGGCCGCTATAACCCAAGGCCCCGGTACCGCTGAGCTTGTTGCCGTGGCCAATTACTTCCTCGATCGTCGCCAAGGTTTCTCCTTGAGGAAGCAAAGACCAATCAAATTGCATCAGTCCATGGGTCGAAGGCAAGTGACTAACCGTATATTCCACCGAGAAACTGGCGGGGTTTTGTTGGGTATCCGCTTCGCAGCTGTCGCGTAATCGGAACTCGATCGTCCCGGAGGACTTGAACAATCCGGCTTGGTGGGCGAGCTTGTGCACCACTAGGTCGCCCGCGCGTGCACCATCGGCAAATGTCTTTAGCTCGGTGTCCAGCGTCCGGGATGAATACCAAGGAACTGCTAAACCAGCTGCGCCAAGCAGGGCTAGCACGGCGGCCAGCATAATTTTATTCAACGAAGTCATTGTGCTTTCTCATTTACTTTTTTGGATGATCGCCCGCTATGGGCTAGGAAATTCAGTAGCGCACGACCTGCGCAATCATATTAGTAGTCGTCTAGCACCGCACCTTTGCTGGCCGTGGATGCATTGAAAGCGAACTTCGCTTGCACGCCACGGGTGTAGCGCGGTGCAGGGGCTGTCCAGGCAGCGCGGCGTTTGGCGATTTCTTCGTCCGGTACGTTCAGTTGTAGCAACAAAGCATGCGAGTCAATAGTAATGGAGTCGCCTTCATGAATGAAAGCAATGGTACCGCCCACTGCCGCTTCGGGTGCCACATGACCGACCACCATGCCCCAGGTGCCGCCGGAGAAGCGCCCGTCGGTAATCAGGCCCACACTCTCACCGAGTCCCGCGCCGATGAGCGCGCCGGTGGGCGCCAGCATTTCGGGCATACCGGGGCCACCTTTGGGGCCGAGGTAGCGCAAAACCATCACGTCGCCAGCCACGATCTTGCCAGCCAGAATCGCTTTGAGCGCCGATTGCTCGTCGTCAAACACGCGGGCCGGGCCGGTCATCACGGGCTTTTTCAAGCCGGTGATTTTGGCCACGCAGCCTTCGGGCGAGAGGTTGCCCTTCAGAATCGCGAGGTGGCCTTGGGCGTACATCGGATTGCTGATGGGGCGGATCACGTCCTGGTCGGCGCGCGGCGCATCGGGGATGTCTGCGAGCACTTCGGCGATAGTTTGGCCGGTAATCGTGAGGCAGTCGCCGTGTAGTAAACCAGCTACCAGCAAGGTTTTCATCACTTGCGGAATACCGCCCGCGCGGTGCAAGTCCACGGCCAGGTATTTGCCGCTGGGTTTGAGGTCGCACAGGACCGGCGTTTTGACGCGCACGCGCTCAAAGTCCTCGATGGTCCATTCCACTTCGGCGGCATGCGCGATGGCTAAAAAGTGCAGCACTGCATTGGTGGAGCCGCCGGTGGCCATGATGACGGCAACCGCGTTTTCGATAGATTTGCGCGTCACGATGTCGCGCGGCTTAATGTCTTTTTTGATGGCTTCGATAAGCACCTTGGCAGACGCTTTAGCCGAATTGAGCTTTTCGTCATGCGGGTTGGCCATGGTGCTGGAGTAGATCAACGAGATGCCCAGGGCCTCGAAGGCGCTAGACATGGTGTTGGCCGTGTACATGCCGCCGCAAGAGCCGGGGCCCGGGATGGCGCGCTGCTCGATTTCGTGCAGATCAAAGTCGCTCAGATTGCCGGCGGCGTTCTGGCCCACGGCCTCAAACACGCTGACGATATTGAGGTCTTGCCCTTTGTAGCTGCCAGGCAAAATCGTTCCGCCATAGACATAGATCGCCGGTACATTGGCACGCAGCATGCCCATCAAGCCGCCAGGCATGTTTTTGTCGCAACCGCCGATGACCACCACGCCGTCCATCCACTGGCCCTGTACACAGGTTTCGATGCAATCGGAAATCACTTCGCGGCTGACCAGGCTGTATTTCATGCCCTCGGTGCCCATGGCCATGCCGTCCGAGATGGTGGGCGTGCCAAAGACTTGGGCATTGCCGCCGGCCTCTTCAATCCCAGCAATCGCCGCGTCGGCCAATTTTTGTAAGCCGCTGTTGCAGGGGGTAATCGTGCTGTGCCCGTTGGCGACGCCGACCATGGGCTTCTTGAAATCCGTCTCTTCATAGCCCATGGCGTAGTACATAGACCGGTTGGGCGCGCGCGATTTGCCTTCGGTGATATTGGCGCTGCGGCGGTTGATGGGCAGGATGGGGATAGTTTTGTCAGTCATGGCGCGGTTGGCAAAGCGTTGAAAACCCCAGTTTACTTGGCGCTCCGCCAGCCGGGCCGCGGCTAGGGTTTGATGCCACGCAGCCAGTCGGCCAGCGGGGCATTTACCCAGGCGTTGGGGATGCTGGCCTGCGGTAGCGAAGGGAGGAGCTTCAATGCGTGTTCCTTCGCCGCGACGCGCTGGGATGTGCGTTTAAAGGCTTCGCTCCAACTAAGCTCCGGCTTTAAGCCTTGCTCCAATAGGCTTTCGATGAACCAGGTGTTGGTTGATTTCGGGCTGCATCCGAAGGAGCTGCGGTCGGCCGCGCTGGCTGTGAGCAGCACCCGGTAGCCATCGGCCAGCGCGGGTACAAAAGAGCCTGAATAGCAAGCGGACAAAAGTACCACGGTGGGCGTAGCTGGATTGATGCGGCGCAACCAGGCGTTTAAGGTCGCAGATCGGATAGGTGGATAGGCCTGACCGGCGATCTCAATTGCCAGTTGGTCCACGTTGCCGTGGCTGCTCATCAGCACGACCACCGTGATCGGATATTTGTCGGACCAGGCACCTACCCGTGAGAAAACTTCGCTCAAGTTTTGCTGCGTGGCCGCTGGGAAACGGGCCGCCAGGTCTGCAGGCGGATTGCTCACAATGAGACTTTGCATGGGCATGTCAAATCCGGCCAGGCGTTTTTGCACGGCCAGAACATCGCTTTGAAAAGCCGTGGACTGAGAGTTCAGTGCGGCGCCCACGAATACCAGTGTGCGCTCGGACCCGGCGGTTTTCGCAAGCGCCTCTTGGGCTTGGTACAGTTGCGCTTGCAAACTCGCGACTTGGGTGCCTTGGTCAGGTTTGCCCTGCGGCATGCTGGCGCAAGCACTGAGCAGCAGTGCCAATGCCAGTGTAAAAATAAGCGCGGCGTAATGCGCCGAAAATTTGCTAATGCGCATGGCTTTTCCTCCCTGAATCGGCCCGGTTTAGTTCAAAAGATTGTAGGTTCGCATTGCGCGCCGGCAGGTATCACGCCTGTGGCGGCGTCCGGTTAGACGTTTCTCCAGCCGCCCTGAGCAGGGAGCAGGGATGAGGCCCCGTTAAAATTGCCTATTCCCTCCAGCCGGCCTTGCACCGTGACGCTCCACATCAGCACATTCGAAGGCGGCAACGCCCTCAGCCCTTTTCGCAGCCAGCAATTACTGGCGCAATTACAGCAAGTTCACAACAAAATCAGCGCGATTGACGCCCGTTATGTCCATTGGGTGGCCATCGATAGCGCGCCCGAATCCGCCCTGCAAGAGCGCTTAGGTGCCTTGCTGACCTATGGCGAACCCGCCTCCAAGCGGCCAGGCGGCGAGGTCTTGCTGGTGTCGCCCCGGCTGGGCACCTTGTCGCCCTGGGCGTCCAAGGCTACCGACATTGCCCACAACTGTGGTTTCCCCGTTCGTCGTATTGAGCGCGCGGTCGAATACCGCGTACATGTCAAATCCTGGCTCGGCCAATCGGGTGGTTTGAACGAAGCGCAATTACAAGCTATCGCCCCCTGCCTCCAGGACCGCATGACCGAAAGCATATGGCGCGAGCGTGCCCAGGTGGCGCGCTTATTCCAAGCCCTAGCAGCCACGCCCATGGACTATTGCGATGTGTTGGGCGGTGGGCGTGCTGCTTTGGTGCAGGCCAATAGGCAATTTGGTCTGGCTCTGGCAGAAGACGAAATCGACTACCTGCACCAAGCCTTTGTCCGATTGCATCGCAACCCCACGGATGTGGAACTCATGATGTTTGCGCAGGCCAATAGCGAGCACTGCCGCCACAAAATTTTCAACGCCGATTTCAGCATCGATGGCGTGGCGCAGGCCAGCAGCATGTTCGGCATGATTCGCCATACGCACAAGACGCATCCGCAGCACATGCTGGTGGCCTACTCTGACAACGCGTCAGTGATGGAGGGCGCAGCTATAGAGCGCTTTGCGCCCCAGCCCGCATGCGCATCCACCCAGGGCGCGCAGCAGTCGCCGCCGTACATCAAAACCGAAGCCTTGCAACACATACTGATGAAGGTGGAAACGCATAACCACCCGACCGCGATTTCGCCATTTCCCGGCGCCTCCACTGGCGCGGGCGGCGAGATCCGCGACGAGGGCGCTACTGGGCGCGGCTCCAAGCCCAAAGCCGGGCTGACCGGTTTTACCGTGTCCACCTTGCGCTGGGACGGGCAGGGCGGCTATGGCAAACCCGCGCATATCGCCAGCCCATTGCAAATCATGATTGAAGGTCCGCTGGGCGGAGCTGCTTTCAACAATGAATTTGGCCGCCCCAATTTGCTGGGTTATTTCCGCGAATTCGAACAAAGCGCCGTGAGCGCGCAAGACACGGTGCAGCGCGGTTACCACAAGCCCATCATGATCGCTGGGGGCCTGGGCGTGATCGATGCGGCCCAAACGCATAAAAAGTTATTCCCTGCTGGCAGCTTGCTCGTGCAATTAGGCGGGCCCGGCATGCGTATCGGCATGGGCGGCAGTGCCGCCAGTTCCATGGCGACGGGCGCCAATGCCGCTGAGCTGGACTTTGATTCCGTGCAGCGCGGCAATCCCGAAATCCAGCGCCGGGCGCAAGAGGTGATTAACCAATGTTGGCTGATGGGCGCGGACGCAAACCCGATTTTGGCGATCCATGATGTGGGTGCTGGCGGCCTGTCCAATGCCTTCCCCGAACTGAGCAACGACGCCGGTCGCGGCGCCCGCTTTGACTTGCGCGCTGTGCCGCTGGAAGAGTCGGGCATGGCGCCCAAAGAAATTTGGTGCAACGAAAGCCAGGAGCGCTATGTCATGGCGATTGCCCCTGATTCTTTGCCTCTGTTTACTGCTTTGTGCGAGCGCGAGCGCTGCCCGTTTGCGGTGGTGGGCGTGGCGACCGAAGTCCGCCAGCTCGTGGTGGCCGATGCAGGCGCACCCTCGCCCGTGGATATGCCGATGGACGTGCTGCTGGGTAAACCACCCAAGATGCACCGCGATGTGCAAACCCTGCGCCGCGACTTTGCACCTTTGGACCTGAGCGGCGTGACATTACAAAATGCCGTAACGGCAGTGTTGTCGCACCCCACGGTGGCTTCCAAGCGGTTTTTGGTGACGATTGGCGACCGCACCGTGGGCGGATTGAGCCACCGCGACCAAATGGTTGGGCCCTGGCAAGTGCCGGTGGCCGACTGTGCGGTGACACTGGCCGACTTCAAAGGCTTTGCCGGTGAAGCCATGTCCATGGGCGAGCGCACGCCGCTGGCGGTCATCGACGCGCCGGCCTCGGGCCGTATGGCGATTGCCGAGGCGATTACCAATTTGCTGGCCGCACCGATTGAACTGCCACGCGTCAAGCTCTCTGCCAACTGGATGGCCGCCTGCGGCGATGCCGGTGAAGACGCGGCCCTTTATGCCACGGTGCAGTCTGTAGGTATGGAGCTGTGCCCCGCACTAGGCATCTCGATTCCGGTAGGTAAAGATTCGCTGTCCATGCGTACGCAATGGCAGGACGAAGATGGCAACGCCAAGAATGTCAGTTCGCCCGTTTCCTTGATCGTTTCGGCATTTGCCAGCCTTGCCGATGTGCGGCCAACCCTGACGCCGCAATTGCAGCCGGTGGACGATGCGCTGCTGGTGCTGATCGACCTGGGACGCGGTAAGAGCCGCATGGGCGCTGGCATTTTGGCGCAGACTTTGGAGCAGATGGGCAAGCAGGTGCCGGACCTGGACGATGCGCAAGATCTTGTTGCCTTGGTCCACGCCGTTAATGCCTTGCGGGCCGAGCAAAAAATACTGGCCTACCACGACCGCAGCGACGGCGGCTTGCTGGCCTGCGTGGCTGAAATGGCGTTTGCGGGCCGCGTGGGCGTGGCGCTGAACGTGGACATGCTGGTGCTTGAAGGCGATGGCGTAAGCGATAGCCGCATGGACGTGGGCGACAGCAAAAACTGGGCAAACCAGGTTGGTGCACGCCGGGAGGAGCTCACGCTCAAAGCGCTGTTCAACGAAGAGCTAGGTGTGGTCTTGCAAGTGCGCGCTGCGGATCGCGACGCCGTGATGGCGGTGCTGCGCACGCATGGTTTGTCCAAGCACAGCCATGTCATCGGCAAGACGCGCCCCGCCACGGGCGCTGATGCACCAGCATTAGAAATCTGGCGCGATGCCAAAGCGGTTTTTAGCGCGCCTTTGCACGACCTGGCACAGGTCTGGGACAGCGTGAGCTGGAAAATTTGCCGCTTGCGCGACAACCCGGCGTGCGCCGATGCCGAACATGCATCTTTTGGCGCACCAAGCGATCCTGGCATGCACGTGGTGTTACCGCCGGGCTTAGCACCCGTGCCCACGGCACCCGCCCTTTCATCGCACAAACCGCGCGTGGCGGTGCTGCGCGAGCAGGGCGTGAATTCGCACATTGAAATGGCCTATGCCTTTACCGAAGCCGGCTTTGACGCCTTTGACGTGCACATGAGCGATTTGCAAATGGGCCGAGCCGATCTGCGCGACTTTGCTGGCTTGGTAGCCTGCGGTGGTTTCAGCTATGGCGACACGCTGGGTGCCGGTATAGGCTGGGCGCGTTCGATTACTTTCAATAACCGCCTTGCGGACCAGTTCAGCGCATTTTTTTCGCGCTCCGACACTTTTGGTTTGGGCGTGTGCAATGGCTGCCAGATGTTTGCCGAACTGGCCGAAATTATTCCTGGTGCAGCCCACTGGCCGCGCTTTACCACCAACCAAAGCGAACGTTTTGAAGCGCGTTTGTCCATGGTGGAAGTGCTGGACTCGCCCTCGCTGTTTTTCAAAGGGATGGCCGGGGCGCGTCTGCCCATTGCCGTAGCCCATGGCGAAGGTTTTGCCAACTTTTCCCAGCGCGGTGATGCCACTAAAGCGCTACGCGCCATGCGCTTTGTCGATAACGCGGGGCAGGGCACCGAAGCCTATCCTTTCAATCCCAATGGCAGCCCCGCAGGCTTGACGGCGGTCACAACTGTTGACGGTCGCTTCACCGCCATGATGCCGCACCCCGAGCGCGTGTTCCGTAATGTCCAAAGCAGCTGGACCGCGCTGGACATTAGCGCGCGCAGTCCCTGGATGCATTTGTGGCACAACGCACGCCAATGGCTGGGCTAGGCCTTCTGGGTGATGCGCAGCGGGTGACTATGCGCATGATTGCATAGGGCCGAAAGTCATGCGCACCGCACGCTATCAATGGGTGGACGCGCTGCGCGGCTTGGCCATGGTGTGGATGATGGTGTTTCACTTGTGCTTTGACTTAGCCAACTACGGTTTGTTGCAAGGCGATTTCTACCAAGACACGCGCTGGACTTTGCAGCGTACTTGCATCCTCAGCCTGTTTTTGCTCTGCGCAGGCGCGGGCCAAGCCATCGCATTGGCGCAGGCGCAAACCTGGCAGCGCTTTGGCAAGCGCTGGTTGCAGATTGCGGGATGCGCTCTGTTGGTAAGCGCGGGCTCGTACCTGATGTTCCCAAACAGCTTTATTTATTTTGGCGTTTTGCACGGTATGGCGGTGATGTTGCTGATCACCCGCTTTGTCGGACCGCGTGGGCGCTGGGCATGGCTGGTGGGCGGTGCAATGGTTGCCCTGCAATGGCTGGCCCCCTGGGCGATCAACGCGGGCTGGTGGGACAGCGCGCTCAACGACAAAGCACTCAACTGGTTGGGCCTGATCAGCACCAAGCCGATTACCGAAGACTATGTGCCCTTAGTCCCCTGGCTTGGGGTGATGCTTTGGGGCATGGCGGCGATGCAATGGGTGCTGAGCCGCCATGGCGCACACCCGCTGCACCAATCAGATGTCTTTGCGCTGCGACCTTTGGCTTTTTTAGGCCGCTGGAGCCTGAGCTACTACATGCTGCACCAGCCGGTCATGCTGGGTGCGCTATGGTTGTGGCAGCGGGCTTGACCCAGCAGGCCCGTATTCCTAATTGAAACAAGTCACGATACCGCTAGTCGTGCAAGCAAGCGTGCATAAAAAAACGCGGCCTAGGCCGCGTTTTGCATGGGGACCAATAAAGCCGCTTACTCAATCTTGGCTTTGCTGCGCAGTTCTTCCTGGTACTTGGCCAGGCTTTGCTGGGTCAGGTGTTGCGAGATTTGGGGTTTGACTTCATCAAACTTTGGCATAGTGGCTTCGCGCACGTCATCGAGGCGAATGATGTGAAATCCGAATTGGCTTTTCACCGGGGCTTCTGTGGTCTTTCCTTTGCCCAGGGCCGCTAAGGCATCGGCAAACTCTTTCACGTAGCTGGCGGGGTTGGCCCAGTCGAGTTCGCCGCCCTTGGCACCAGAGCCTGGATCTTTGGATGATTTTTTCGCCAATTCTTCAAATTTAGCGCCTTTTTTCAACTGCGCCAGCAAGGCCTTCGCCTGGTCTTCTTTTTCCACCAGAATGTGGCGGGCTTTGTATTCTTTACCGGCGTTCATTGCTACGTAGCGGTCGTATTCGGCCTTCATGTCGGCTTCGCTGACAGGGTTTTTGGCCTGGTGGGCGGCGAACAGGGCGCGGATCAGGATGGATTGCTTCACTTCCTCCATCTGGGCTTTGAATTCGTCAGAAGCGTCCAAGCCCATAGCTTGCGCGGCTTGGCTAAATACTTCGCGGGCGATGACTTCTTCTTTGAGCTGGCCTTGCATGTCCGGCGTGACAGGGCGGCCGGAGCGGGCTACTTGCTGGGCCAGGGCTTCCACGCGGGCGGTGGGCACTGGTTTGCCGTTAACGATAGCAATATTTTGTGCCAAGGTGGGGGCGGCAACCAGGGCCAGGAGGGCTGCCGCCGTAGCGGTCCAAACTTGAAATTTCATTCGGGATCCTTGTGGGCTAGGGAAAAACTAAGCGTGTATTGTCGCTGTTTAGGAAAAAGGCGTGTACTTGGAAAAGGTGTTGGAGGGCTGGAGTCAGCTTGCGGGATCGATTTCGATGGCCAGGGCATGCAAGCCCTGGTCGATGAAATCCTGCGCAGCATCATACACAAGGCGGTGGCAGGCGACCCGTGTTTTGCCGGTAAATAAAGGTGAGGCTATGCGCACCCGAAAGTGCGTACCAAAGCCGCTGTCGTTGGCCCCGATGTGGCCTGCGTGCTGGTGGCTTTCGTCTACTACGGTCAATCGCATGGGTTGCAATCGCTCGCGCAAGCGGGCCTCCAGATTGTTTGCCGTGATCTGCAGTGCTTGGTTCATGGCTTATTCCCCGCGTCATCCGGCGACAGTGGCGCCTGCTCGGGCTCTTCTACCAACTTCATGTGTGGCGCAATATACAAACCTTGGCCGATGATGAAGACTAATGGGAAGACGTAGCCCCACAGTTTGAAGTTGACCCATTCTTCGGTGCTGTAGTTCACAACCACATAGGCGTTAAGTGCCGCCATGAAAGCGCAATAGGCAATCCAAGCCACGTTTAGACGCTGCCAGATCGTATCGGGTAGCTCCAGCTGGCTGCCTAGCAAAGCACGCAAAAAGTTCTTACGCAAAGCCCAAACCGCAATCGCCAGCCCTACCGCCAGGCAGGTGTAGAAAACCGTTGGTTTCCATTTGATAAAACGCTCGTCGTGCAAGCCTAAAGTGACCGCACCAAAACCCAGCACCATAATCAGCGTGACTTTTTGCATCAAAGGCAGGCTGCGTTCACGCCAGTAGGTATAAGCCGATTGCAGCACGGTAGCTGCCATCATCACGGCGGTGGCCACGTAAATATCAAAGAGCTTGTAGGCGCCGAAAAACAGCAGCACCGGAAACAGGTCAAACAGCGTTTTCATTCGGGTGTGAAGTCCAGCGAAGCCGAATTCATGCAGTAGCGCAGCCCGGTAGGTGCCGGTCCGTCGTTAAACACATGGCCCAGATGGGCGTGGCAATCGGCGCAATGCACTTCGGTGCGTTTCATCCACAACATGCCGTCTTCTTTGGTGCCTACCGCGTCGGGGCTTAAGGGCTGGAAATAGCTGGGCCAACCGCTGCCTGATTCGTATTTCGTTTCAGAGGAAAAAAGCGCTTTGCCACAGCAAATGCAGCTGTAAATGCCTTTTTGGTGGTTGTCCGCCCAGCGGCCCGTGAAGGCGCGCTCGGTGGACTCTTGGCGCGTCACGGCAAAGGCCAAGGGCTCGGCGCCTTTGGCGCTCAGCAAAGCGCGCCATTCGTCGTCGGTTTTGTGGATCATAAAAATGCCTTGGTAATGCGGGTCAAGCGTAGCTGCATCAGGAACTGCAGCTCACGGAAATAGCGGCAGCCCAGTCCGGGGCAAAGCCAGACCATCGCTCCTGCGCGGGGTGTTCATCAAACGGGCTTTCCAACACGGTTTGTAATTGCGCCAGCACCGAAAAGTCCTTTGCCTGAGCGGCAGCAATCGCTTCCTGCGCCATATAGTTGCGCAACACAAACTTGGGGTTCGAGCGCAGCATGCGGGCTGATACATCGGTCGTGCCCATGCCTTTGTGCATGGACTCAAAAGCGTACTGCCAGGTTTGCATTTGCTGGCGATTCACAAACAAATCCATGACGGCGAAGTTCTCATCGTCCATGCGAGCCGCCCAGTGGCTCAGACGGCGCCAGAAAATCGTGTAGTCCACCTGGTCCGCCGCCAGCATGGGTAGCAGCATATCGGTCAGGGCTTTTTGCCGGGGGTCGGCTTGGTGCAGGCCCATTTTTTTCGCCAGGCACAACTGGCTGGCTGCTTGGAAGTGCGCGCGGTACGTGTCCACGGCTTCGGTAGCCGCGTCCTCGTCGCCTATCAGTGGCATCAAGGCGTCGGTCAGGCAATACAGATTCCAGTACGCCATATTGGGCTGCTCCGAAAAAGCGTAGCGCCCTTCCGTATCTGAATGGTTGCAAATATGGCCGGGCGTAAAAGCGTCTAAAAACTGGAAGGGGCCGTAGTCCAGCGTCAGGCCCAGGATGCTCATGTTGTCGCTATTCATAACGCCATGGCAAAAGCCCACGGATTGCCAATGCGCCACCATTTCGGCGGTCTTGCGGCTGACTTCCCCCAGCAAAGATAAGTAAGGATTAGCGCCTGCGTCCTCCCGGCATTGTGGATAGTAATGGTCGATCACAAAGTCGGCGAGCGCTTGTAATTGGGGGATTTGTTCTCGCTTGCTGAAATGCTCGAAATGCCCGAAGCGGATAAAGCTGGGCGCAACGCGCGTGACCACTGCCGCAGTCTCCGCAGTTTCGCGCCAGATGGTGGCATCCGAACCGGTAACGCACAAAGCACGTGTGGTGGGAATGCCTAATCCATGCATGGCCTCGCTGCATAAAAATTCACGAATCGCGCTGCGTAATACCGCCCGGCCATCGCCCCGGCGCGAAAAAGGCGTGGGGCCCGCGCCTTTGAGTTGTATCTCCTGCCCGGCCAGTTCACCCAGCAAGCAGGCGCGCCCGTCACCCAACTGACCGGCCCAGACGCCAAATTGGTGGCCGCTGTACACGCTGGCATGCATGGCGCTGCCGGGTAGCAATTGGTTGCCTGTCAAGGCTAATAAAGTGGAGTCGGCCGCGGCCCAGCCAGGCGGTAGACCTAGCGATTGGGCTAGAGCGCCGCTTTGCCCCACCCAATAAGGCTCGGGCAGAGGGGCAGGGGCGATCGGCGCTACAAAATCCGGGCCCAAATGGGCAAAACGCTGTTGCCAAGGCAGCGATGCAAGCGCCAGATCGGCTGGGGATGGGGTGGCGACTGCCGCAGGGGTGAATGGGTCGGTCATATGCGCATTTTCCGCGAAAGTCGCGGGCTCCCATGAAAAGAGTGCTTTTCCGCCACCGGGCGTCGTGCAGTTAATATGCGATCCCGCCTTAGTGAGGCGCATTTTTTTGGAGATATGTTGATGCTCGGATTGATGCAAAGCCAGCCATTGCTGATTTCTTCCATGATTGATTTTGCCGAGCGGCACCACGCAGAGGGTGAAATCGTCTCCCGCCGCGTGGAGGGCGACATCCACCGGTGCACCTACAAAGACATAGCTGGGCGCTCCCGCCAGGTAGCCAATGCACTGGACGCCATGCATCTGGCCTTTGGTGACCGCGTCGCCACCTTGGCCTGGAATGGCTACCGCCATTTGGAACTGTATTTCGGCGTCAGCGGTTCGGGCCGTGTGCTGCATACGCTCAATCCGAGGCTGCACCCGGACCAGATTGTGTGGATTGCCAACCATTCTGAAGATCAGGTGTTGTGCTTTGACATGACGTTTTTGCCCATCGTCAAAGCAGTGCACACGCGCTGCACCACCATCAAGCATTTCATTGCCTTGTGCGATGCGGCCAACCTGCCCGCCGACAGCGGCATCCCGGGTCTGCAAAGTTATGAGGCTTGGATGGGCGACCAACCCGCTCACTACACCTGGCCCGAGTTTGACGAAAACAGTGCATCGAGCATGTGCTACACCAGCGGCACCACGGGCAACCCCAAGGCCGCCCTGTATAGCCACCGTTCCACCATCCTGCATGCTTGGGCTGGCGCCATGCCCGACGCCTTAAACATGAGCGCGCGTGACAGCGTGCTCCCGGTGGTGCCCATGTTCCATGTCAATGCTTGGGGCCTGCCGTATTCAGCCGCCATGACCGGCGCCAAGATGGTCTTCCCCGGCCCGGCCATGGATGGAAAATCCATTTTCGATTTGATTGAATCCGAAAAAGTAACTTTCGCCGCTGGGGTGCCCACCGTGTGGCAAATGATGCTCGGCCATATGCAACAGGGCGGCTTGCGTTTTTCTACGCTCAAGCGCACCGTGATTGGTGGCTCGGCCTGTCCACCAGCCATGATTGCCGCATTCAATGACGACTACGGCGTAGAAGTGTTGCACGCGTGGGGCATGACCGAGATGTCGCCATTGGGCACGGTGTGCACGCTCAAGAACAAACACGTGAACATGGACGCCAGCCAAAAAATGGCCGTGCGTATCAAACAAGGCCGCGGCATTTATGGCGTGGACATGAAGATCGTCGATGAACAGGGCGACGAACTTCCCTGGGATGGCAAGGCCTACGGCGATTTGCTGGTCAAAGGCCCTTGGGTGATCCGCGAGTATTTCAAAGGCGAGGGCGGCCCTGCGCTGGTCAATGGCTGGTTCCCCACTGGGGATGTGGCCACGATCGATCCCGATGGCTATTTGCAAATCACCGACCGCAGCAAGGACGTGATCAAATCCGGCGGCGAATGGATCAGCTCCATTGACGTGGAAAACATCGCCATGGCGCACCCCGCAGTGGCGATGGCGGCTTGCATTGGTATGAAACACCCCAAGTGGGACGAGCGGCCGGTGGTAGTGGTCGTGAAAAAGCCTGGGACCGAGGTTTCGCGAGAGGAATTACTGGCGTTTTTTGACGGTAAAACCGCTAAATGGCAGATTCCTGACGATGTCATCTTCATTGACGCCATCCCGCTGGGTGCGACCGGAAAAATGCAAAAAGTCAAATTGCGCGAAACGCTGAAAGATTACAGCTTGCCCACAGCCTAAGTCCTAATTGAATGGCGCAGCCGCAATGCGCCCGGACTGCCGCAGGCCCGACGGGCGCGGCATAGGGTGCGTGTGGCATTTGCTTGCTGGCTCGGTAGGAACCCAGCCCTTTTAGTGCTCGGTTCCGTTTTCGGTAAGCCTTTGTAACACCTTATAAGGAGATAGCACTTTTTCGGCGAGGTGGCCCGCGTGGCGTCCAAAGTGTGCTTCCTGCAATGGAGTTTTTTCTGATAACCAGCCTTAATGGCTTGTGCTACGGTCTCTTGCTATTCATGCTCAGTTCAGGCCTGACCCTGATTTTTAGCATGATGGGGGTGCTCAATTTCGCGCACGCCAGTTTTTATATGCTGGGTGCCTATATCGGCTATAGCATTTCGCAGCTACTTGGTTTTTGGACCGCCCTGGTACTAGCTCCCCTGGTGGTGGGCGCTCTAGGCGCTGCGTTCGAGCGATATTTTTTGCGCCGCGTCCATAAATTCGGCCACGTGCCCGAGCTTTTGATTACTTTTGGCTTGACCTACGTGGTGCTGGAAGTGGTGCAACTGGTCTGGGGCCGGATTGCCGTGGACTTTGCGCCGCCCGCGCTGCTGCAAGGCCCCGCTTTTACCTTGGTGAACCATTCGGTGGCGGGCCTGAGCCTGCATGGGGGTGCGGTGGCGCCCGAACTTTGCAGCACTGCCGATGCCGCATTGCGCATCGTCTGCTCGCCTTTTCCAGCGACGCGTGGTTTCATGATGCTGGTGGCTATCACCATGCTGGCGTCTATATGGCTATTACTGACGCGCACCCGTGTGGGTTTGGTCATCCAGGCGGCGCTGACGCATCCAGATGCTGCCGAGTCTCTAGGGCATAACGTGCCGCGCGTATTCATGCTGGTGTTTGGCGCCGGTGCCGGTCTGGCCGGTTTGGCCGGTGTCATTGGCGGCAGTACTTTCCTGACCGAGCCAGCGATGGCCGCCACCGTGGGCTCTATCGTGTTTGTGGTGGTGGTGGTTGGCGGCCTGGGTTCTTTGTCGGGTGCATTTATCGCGTCGCTCTTGATCGGAATCGTCCAAACCTTTGCCGTTTCACTGGACTACTCGGTGGGCAGCGTGTTGGGCTCGCTGGGCATGGCCATGGCGCCATCTTGGCAAGGAACCTCGCTGGCGCGGCTGACGATTGCACAGGTGGCGCCCATATTGCCGTATTTGTTGCTGGTCTTGATTTTGATTTTCCGCCCGCGTGGCCTCTTGGGGAGCCGCGAGGGATGAGCGCCACCAGCTATACCGGTGCGCGCTGGGGTTCCGTCTGGCTCTGGCTGGTATTTGCCTTGGTCATGCTCGTCATGCCGCGTATTTTTGACAGCGGCTTGTCCATCACCATGCTGTCGCAAATGGGCATCGCCATCATTGCTTGTTTGTCCTACAACATGTTGTTGGGGCAAGGCGGCATGCTCAGTTTTGGCCATGCGGTCTATACCGGCCTGGGCTCCTTCGTCGCCATCCACGCGCTCAATGCCTGGTCCGGGGCCAGCCCGGCGCTGCCGGTGTCCTTGGTGCCCCTGGCGGGCGGTTTCGCGGGCATGGGCTTTGCGGTGCTGTTTGGCTATGTGACCACGCGTAAATCAGGCACCACCTTTGCCATGATTACCCTGGGCTTGGCCGAACTGGTGTTTGCCATGTCCTTGATGGTGCCCGAATTTTTCGGTGGCGAGGGCGGCGTGTCGGGCAACCGCGTGGTCGGTGCGCCGGTGCTGGGTATTTCGTATGGCCCGGCCGTGCAGGTCTATTACCTGATTGCTTTGTACACCTTGGTCTGCGTGGTGCTGATGTACGCCTTTACCCAAACCCCGCTGGGCCGCTTGCTCAACGCGGTGCGCGATAACCCGGAACGGGTTGAATTCATAGGCTATAACCCGCAACGTATCCGCTACACCGCGTTCATCATCGCCGGTTTTTTTGCCGGAATTTCGGGTGGCTTGGGCGCCTTGAATTTTGAAATTGTCAATGCCGAGGTCGTGGGTGCGGCCCGATCTGGCGGCTATCTGCTGTTTACCTTTTTAGGTGGTGCCACATTCTTCTTCGGTCCCATACTCGGCGCGGTGTTGATGGTGCTGGCATTTGTCATGCTGAGCGAAATTACCAAGGCCTGGCTGCTGTATTTGGGCGGGGTATTTATGCTGATGGTGATGTATGCGCCGGGCGGGCTGGCTAGTCTGATCATGCTCAATCTGCGCGTCGCCCGCCACGGGAAACTGCGTGTCTTGTTGCCTGCCTATGGTCTGTTGGCCCTGAGCGGCGCTGTATGTGCGCTGGGCTTTTCTGCGCTTGTGGAAATGGTGTATCACCGCCAGTTAGATGCCGCGATGGGTCCGGTGCTGCGGTTTTTAGGCACGAGCTTGGACACATCCTCGGCCGCGCATTGGTCTGGATTGCTGGTGTACCTGGCTATCGGGGTGCTGTTTTTTGAATGGTCACGGCGCCGCTTTGCGTTGCAATGGAATGCGGTGCACCAAAGCATGGAGGACGAGCGCTTGCGCGCCGCTGCAACGCCATGACAAGTGCTACGCCGGTACCGGCTTTGCAATTGCGCGATGTGCGCAAAAGCTTTGGCAAGACAGAGATTATTCGCGGCACCGACCTGGTGGTGCAGTCGGGCGAGCGCGTGGCCATCATCGGCCCTAATGGCGCGGGCAAGTCCACACTGTTTAACCTGATCAGCGGGCGTATGCCCTTAAGTGGTGGCGACATCTTGTTGCACGGGCAGTCGATCCAAGGCAAAAAGCCGTTTGAGATCAATCGTCTGGGCTTGTCGCGCAGTTTTCAAATAACCAATATCTTCCCCAAACTCAGCGTGTTTGAAAACCTGCGTTGCAGCGTGCTCTGGAGCCTCGGTTACGGGTATAGCTTTTTGCGTTTTTTAGCCGATATGCACGATGCCAATGCCGCCGCGCTGGCACTGATGGAGCGCATCGGCCTGGCGCGCAAACGCGATGTGCTGGCGATGGACTTGACCTATGCCGAGCAGCGGGCCTTGGAAGTCGGTATCACCATTGGCGGCGGCGCCAATGTGATTTTGCTGGACGAACCAACAGCTGGCATGAGCGCCAGCGAAACCATCCATTTTGTGGCCCTGATCCGCGAAGCCACCGAGGGTAAAACCTTGCTGACGGTGGAACACGATATGGGCGTGGTCTTTGGCCTAGCCGACAAAATTGCGGTGCTGGTGTATGGCGTGATCATCGCGTTTGACACGCCCGAGGCGGTGCGCGCCGACCCGCGCGTGCAAGAGGCGTACCTGGGCTCTGCGGTGGCCGACGCCCAGGCCGACGCAGCGCAGCGGGGGGCATAAGCATGTTGCATGTACAAGGCCTGAACGCGTTTTATGGCAAAAGCCATGTGCTGCACGGTGTGGATTTTCAGGTGGGTGATGGCGAAATTCTGGCGCTGCTGGGGCGCAATGGCTCGGGCCGGTCCACCACCGCCAAAGCCATAATGGGTCTGGTCGATGCACGGGGCTCTGTCCAGTGGAAAGGCCGCGAGGTGCTAGGCAAAAAGCCTTACCAAATCGCACAGATGGGTATGGGCTATGTGCCTGAGAACCGCGATATTTTCCCGCGCCTCACGGTGCACCAAAACCTGATGCTGGGCGAAAAATCCGGCCACAAAAACCCGCGCTGGGCTTTTGAGGACATGTACACCTTGTTCCCGCGCCTGCGCGAACGCGCAGATGTGGAGGCCGGCGTCTTATCCGGTGGCGAGCAGCAGATGCTGACCCTGTGCCGTACCTTGATGGGCGACCCGGACCTGGTCATCATCGACGAACCCACCGAAGGCCTGGCGCCCAAGATCGTCGAACTGGTCGCCGGGTTTTTGCAAGCCCTGCGGGCGCGCGGCTTGTCGGTGCTGCTCATCGAGCAAAAGCTGACCATTGCCATGCAAATTTCCGATCGGTGCCTGGTCATGGGCCATGGCAGCGTGGTATTTGAGGGCACGCCTGCCGCCCTACAAGCCGATGCGGCAGTGCGCAAAGAGTGGCTGGAGGTCTGACGAAGCCCTTGTCTCAGTTGGGACAAAATGCAAGGCACCAGACGCAAAAGGCCCTACAATTTACAAAAAAGAACGGTCGTTCTATTTTGTCTCCCCGTCTCCCCATTGCCGCATCGTTACAAGGAAAGCCAGCATGACAGCGCATTACCAGGTTCAGGGCGATATCGCTCTTATCACGCTCGACAACCCCCCGGTCAACGGCCTGGGCCATTCCACCCGGGTCGGCATTGCCGATGGCATGGCCAAAGCATTGGCTGATGCGGCGGTGCAAGCCATCATCATTACCGGCGCGGGCAAAGCCTTCTCGGGCGGCGCCGATATCCGCGAATTTGGCTCCTCCAAAGCCATGATGGAACCCAACCTCAATAGCGTCATTTTGCTTCTCGAAAAATCCACCAAGCCCGTCATCGCCGCTATCCATTCAGTGGCCATGGGCGGCGGTTTGGAATTGGCCCTGGGTTGTCACTACCGTATTGCGGCACCGGGCGCTAGCATCGCATTGCCAGAAGTCAAGTTAGGCCTGCTGCCCGGCGCTGGTGGCACGCAGCGCCTGCCGCGTGTGCTCGGCGTCGAAGCCGGTCTGAATATGGTGGTCTCGGGCGAGGCCATCAAGAGCGAAATGCTGGCGATGTTGCCGGGCCAAAAATTGTTCGACAAGTTGTCCAAGTCCGCCGAAAGCTTGGCCGAAGAAGCCTTGGCATTTGCCCGCTCCGTGGCAGCCACGCGTCCGCTGCCGCTGGTGCGTGATCTGCCTTGCAAGCACCCGCTAGGCGACGCCTATTTCCAGTTCGCCCGCAATATGGTGGGCGCTATGGCCAAAAACTACCCGGCCCCGCTCAAGTGCATTGAGGCGGTGGAAGCCGCAGCCACCAAGAAGTTTGAAGAAGGCATGGCCACCGAGCGCCAGATTTTCATCAACCTCATGATGACATCTGAGAGCCGTGCCTTGCGCCATTTGTTCCTGGGCGAGCGCGCAGCATCCAAGATCCCGGATATCGATTCCAGCGTCCAAGCGCGCGAGATCAGGAGCGTGGCGATCATCGGCGCGGGCACCATGGGCGGCGGCATTGCCATGAACTTCATGAATGCCGGTATCAGCGTCAAGATGCTGGAGATGAAACAAGAAGCGCTGGACAAGGGCGTGGCCACGATTCGCGGCAACTACGAAGCCCAGGTCAAAAAAGGCAAGCTCAAGCAAGACAAATACGAACAGCGCATGGCGCTTTTGTCCACCACTCTGAGCTACGACGAACTCAGCGGTACCGACATGGCGATCGAAGCCGTGTTTGAAGAAATCGGCGTGAAAGAAAAAGTGTTCAAAGAGCTGGACCGCGTGATGAAGCCCGGCGCTATTTTGGCCTCCAACACCTCCACCTTGGACGTGAACAAAATTGCCGAATTCACGCAGCGCCCGCAAGACGTCGTCGGCCTGCATTTCTTTAGCCCTGCCAATGTGATGAAGCTGCTCGAAGTGGTGCGCGGCGCCAAGACGGCGAAAGATGTGATGGCCACTTCCATGGCGGTCGCCAAGAAAATTCGTAAAACCGCAGTGGTCTCGGGCGTGTGTGATGGCTTCATCGGTAACCGCATGATCGAGCAATATGGCCGCCAGGGCGGCTTTTTGCTGGACGAAGGTTGCACGCCGCAGCAAGTGGACAAAGCCATGGAGAAATTCGGCATGGCCATGGGCCCTTTCCGCATGGGCGATCTGGCCGGCAACGACATCGGCTGGGCGATTCGCAAGCGCCGCGCTGTGGAGCGTGCCACCATGAAGTACAGCAAAACCGCTGACTTGCTATGCGAGAAAGGCCGCTTCGGTCAAAAAACTGGCGCTGGTTGGTATGACTACAAGCCGGGCAAACGCGACGCCATTCCCAACGCCGAAGTGGTCAAGATGATCGAAGACTACCGCGCCGCTAATGGCATCACGCCGCGCAAAATCAGTGACGAAGAAATCGTGCAGCGCTTGGTGTTCGCGCTGGTTAACGAAGCGGCGCACATTTTGGAAGAGGGTATTGCCAACAAGGCCAGTGATATCGACATCGCCTACATCTTCGGCTATGGCTTCCCTCCCTACCGTGGCGGCCCTATGTTGTATGCCGACGAAGTGGGTCTGTTCAACGTGGTGCAAGCCATGCACCGATTTGCCCAAAACCCGCTGGACGATGCCAATTTCTGGAAGCCCGCGCCCTTGTTGGCGCGCCTGGCTGCCGAAGGTAAGACATTTAATTAAGGAACCACCATGACTGCAGCAGTAATTGTTTCCACCGCCCGCACGCCCCTGACCAAAAGCTGGAAAGGCGCATTCAATATGACCCATGGCGCCACCATGGGCGGCCATGTGGTCGAACACGCGATCAAGCGCGCCGGCATCGAGGCCGGTGAGGTCGATGACGTCATCATGGGCTGCGGGACGCCCGAAGGCGCCACGGGCGCCAACATCGCGCGCCAAATCGCCTTGCGCGCCGGTTGCCCGGTCAGCGTCTCGGGCATGACGATCAACCGTTTTTGTTCCTCCGGCCTGCAGACCATTGCGACGGCGGCGCAGCGCATACTGGCTAATGAAGGCGATATTTACGTGGCCGGTGGCCTAGAGGCCATTTCTTGCACCGCGCAGGAAATGAACAAACATATGCTGGCCGACCCCTGGCTGGAAAAAAACAAACCCGAGGTGTATTGGGCGATGTTGCAAACCGCCGAGCAAGTGGCCAAGCGCTACCACATCAGCCGCGAAGCCATGGACCAGTACGGCGCTGCCAGCCAGCAAAAAGCCTCTGCCGCTTTGGAGAAAGGCCTTTTCAAAGACGAGATTGCTCCGATCAAAGTCACCATGGGTGTGGCCGACAAAGTCATGGGCATGATGACTAAGCAAGTGACGGTGTCCGATGACGAAGGCATTCGCGCTGGTACTACCTACGAAGGCATTAAAGATTTGCGCTCCGCGCTACCCGGTGGTTTGGTGTCGGCGGGTAACGCCAGCCAATTGTCCGACGGTGCGGGTGCAGTGGTCGTGATGCACGAAAAAATCGCCGAGCAAAAAGGCCTCAAGCCTTTGGGTCGTTTCTTGGGCTTTGCGGTCGCTGGTTGCGAGCCCGACGAAATGGGCATTGGCCCGGTGTACGCAGTGCCCAAAGTGCTCAAGCGCCTGGGTCTGACGGTTGCCGACATCGACTTGTGGGAACTGAATGAAGCCTTTGCCGTGCAAGTGCTGTATTGCCGCGACAAGCTGGGCATACCGGCAGATAAGCTCAACGTCAATGGCGGCGCGATTGCTGTGGGTCATCCGTTTGGTATGAGCGGCCAGCGCTTGACCGGCCACGCCTTGATCGAAGGCAAGCGCCGTGGTGCCAAGCGGGTGTGCGTCACCATGTGTATTGGTGGCGGCATGGGCGCGGCGGGTATTTTCGAAGTTTTGTAAAGGACGCTTGCCATGAAGCTGCGCGCAACCATCGATTTTTTATTGCACGATTGGTTGCGCACTGAGCAGCTTAGTAGCCGGGCGCGTTTTGCGGATCATTCGCGCGAAACTTTTGACGCGGTTTTCGATACCTGCGAACGCATTGCGCGCGAGAAGTACGCGCCGTTTAACCGCTTGGTGGACATCGAAGAGCCGCGCTTTGACGGCGAGAAGGTCATCTTGCCGCAGGCCAGTAAAGATGCTGCCGACGCCTACGCAGCATCGGGCATGCTCAGCGCAGCGCAGGACTATGACATCGGCGGCATGCAACTGCCCTACAGCGTAGAGGCCGCCGCCAATGCATTTTTTGCCTGTGCCTCGGTCGGTATTGGCACCAGCATGCTCACTACGGGCAACGCCAATTTGCTGATGGTGCACGGTACCGAGACGCAAAAAAAGGTGTTTGCCCTGCAGGAGTTTTCGGGCCGCTTTTCCGGGACCATGTGCTTGAGCGAGCCGCAAGCGGGCTCTAGCCTGTCCGATATCGTGACCCGCGCCGTGCCCGATGGCGATGACTATGCGGCGGACTCCTTAGGCCCGCGCTACCGCCTCAAAGGCAACAAGATGTGGATTTCCAGCGGTGAGCACGAGCTCAGCGAAAACATCATCCATTTGGTGCTGGCCAAAATCCCCGATGCGCAGGGCAAACTGGTGCCTGGCACGCGCGGTATTTCGCTGTTTATCGTGCCCAAGAAATTGGTGGATGCACATGGCGAATTGACGGGGGTACGCAATGACGTCGCATTGGCCGGACTGAACCACAAGCTGGGCTGGCGCGGTACGACCAACACCTTGCTGAACTTCGGCGAAGGCAAGTTCCCGGTCGCCAACAGTGCCGGCCTCGATGGCAAGGGCGCGGGCGCTATTGGCTATTTGGTAGGCCAACCCGGCGAGGGTTTGCGCTGCATGTTCCATATGATGAACGAAGCACGCATCGGCGTGGGTATTGCCGCCACCATGCTCGGGCTGGCCGGTTACTACGCTTCGCTGGACTATGCGCAAAACCGGCCCCAGGGTCGACCCATGGGCGCCGGTGGTAAAGACGCGTCGCAGCCGCAGGTTCGCATCATTGAACACACCGACATCAAACGCATGCTCCTGGCCCAAAAAGCCTATGGCGAAGGTGCCTTGGCGCTGGCTTTGTACTGCGCCCGTTTGGTCGATGAACAACACACGGCAGAGGCCGCAGCAGCAGACGATGCGCGCCTGTTGCTCGAAGTGCTAACTCCGATTGCCAAGAGCTGGCCTAGCGAATGGTGCCTGGAAGCCAATTCCTTAGCCATCCAGGTGCACGGCGGTTACGGCTATACGCGCGATTTTCCGGTGGAGCAGTATTGGCGCGACAACCGCCTCAACATGATCCACGAGGGCACGCACGGCATTCAGGCCCTGGACCTGCTGGGCCGCAAAGTGCTGATGGAAAACGGCAAAGGCATGCAATTGCTGGCTAACCGTATGCAGGCCACCATGGCCCGAGCCGGTAGTCATGCGGCGCTGGGCGAACATGCCGCAGCACTAGGGCAAGCCTTGGCACAAGTGGGTGCGGCTACCCGCGCCGCCTGGTCCACCGGCGTGCCCGCCGAGGCCCTGGCCAACGCCGTGCCCTATATGCAGGCCTTTGGCCACACGGTGCTGGCCTGGATCTGGCTGGATGTAGTTTGCGCTGCATTAGACGCCGATCCGCAGGCGCAGCGTGCGCCAACCCAAGGGCGCCTGGGTGCGGCACAGTTCTTCTTCCATTACGAACTCCCGAAAATCGGGGCCTGGTTGTCTGTGGTTCAATCCAGGGATATGACTTGTGCATCGTTCCCTGAGGAGGCTTTTTAATGGCATTTTTTAAGAAGTACAACGGCACCACCGATGTGCGTTTGCTGCGCTTGGAGCGGGTGATCTGGATACTTATTTACGGCGGCTTGCTGTCCACGGTGCTTTCTGGCTTTGCCCGCGACGCGGGGGCTCAGGGCCATGTGGCGCTGTTGGTGTGCGGCTTGTTTGCCGTGGCAGCCGGTGTGGTTCTGATTGTGCTGCGCTCGCGTTTGCGCGAAGAAGACAAGACAACTTAAGGCTATTTGTCCCGCAAGCGCTGCCTGATGTGGGTATCGCTGGTGCGACATGCCGTCGGCCCGCAAGGCGTAAAAATCTCACCATTGGCGCCAGACTTTTCTTCAATCACATTTGGAAACCCCTATGACACGCACTATTCAACAATTGTTTGACCTCACCGGCAAAACCGCGCTGGTCACCGGTGGCTCGCGCGGCCTGGGTTTGCAAATGGCCCATGCATTGGGCGAGGCCGGTGCCAAGATCATGCTGAGCTCGCGCAAGGCCGAAGACTTGGAGCAGGCTGCTGCCGAGCTGCAAGCCGCGGGCATTGATGCCCGCTGGATCGCAGCCGATTGTGCCAAAGACAGCGAGATCGCCCGCCTAGCCGACGAAACCCTGCAACGCATGGGCGATGTGGATATTCTGGTTAACAACGCCGGTGCGGCCTGGGGTTCCCCGGCCGAAGACCATCCCATCGACGCCTGGGACAAGGTGATGAACCTCAATGTGCGCGGTTACTTTTTGCTCAGCCAAGCCATAGCCAAGAAAAGCATGATTGCGCGGCGCGCGGGCCGCATCATCAACGTGGCCTCGATTGCCGGCTTGGGCGGCAACCCCGAAGGTATGAACACCCTGGCCTACAACACCTCCAAAGGCGCGGTCATCAACTTCACCCGCACCCTGGGCGCTGAATGGGGCAAGTACAACATCACCGTGAATGCGATTTGCCCCGGCTTTTTCCCCAGCAAAATGACCGCCGGCACGCTCAAGGCCATGGGCGAAGAACGCCTGGCTGCGCACGCACCGCTCAAGCGCCTGGGCGATGACGAAGACCTCAAAGGCCTGTGCCTGCTGTACGCCTCCGACGCCGGTAAACACATTACTGGCCAATGGCTGGCGGTGGACGGCGGCGTGAGCGTGGTGACAGGTGGCTGAAAGCGCACAGAGCGCAGCGGATAAGGCGGCTGCCTCTTGGCGCGCCTTGGGCGGCGATGGGCTGCAAATTCCCTTCGTCGCGCACATGGGTTTTAGCTTGGATGCGTGCGCCGACGGCCATTCCGAAATTAGCTATGCGCCATTACCAGAGCATCAAAATTCACTGGGTGTAACGCATGGCGGCGCGATCATGACCCTGCTCGACGTATCCATGGCCACTGCAGCGCGTAGTGACACCCCTGGGCAGGGCGTGGTCACGATCGAGATGAAAACCAGTTTTATGCAAGCGGCCAGCGGCCCCTTGACAGCCCGTGGCCAGTTGCTTCACCGTACTGCCACACTCGCCTTCACGCAGTCCACGATTTACGATGCTAAAGGCCGTGCTTGCGCTATGGCCATGGGCACTTTTAAATACCTTAAAGAAGTATCTCGCTCGGCCACGCTTTTGCAGCGTGCAGCAACCGGAATCAACACGGAGTAGACGATATGCCACTTAACCGCCAAATCCATCTCATCAGCCGCCCCAGCGCAGCGCCGAGCCTTGAAAACTTCAGCCTCGTCAGTACCCCTACATCCGCACTTGCCGATGGCGACGTATTGGTGCGTCACCATTTCCTCAGCCTGGACCCCTATATGCGCGGGCGCATGAACGACGCAAAAAATTACGCCCAACCGCAAGCCCTGAATGAAACCATGATTGGCGGCACAGTGGGCGAGGTATTGGAATCGCGTAACCCCGGCTTTGTTGCAGGCGACAAAGTGGTGGGCATGGGCGGCTGGCAGGAGTACAGCCTGGTGCCTGCGGCCATGGCGGGCATGTTGCGCAAAGTCGATGACAGCCGGGTACCCCTGAGCGCCTATTTGGGCGCAGTTGGCATGCCTGGGGTCACTGCGTATTACGGGCTTGTACACATCATCGCACCCAAGGCGGGTGACACCCTGGTGGTAAGTGCGGCCTCTGGCGCGGTGGGTAGTGCTTTTGGCGCCTTGGCTAAGGCGCGAGGCTGCCGCGTGGTAGGCGTGGCTGGCGGCGCGGATAAATGCGCCTACGTAGTAAACGAACTGGGCTTTGACGCCTGCGTGGATTACAAGCAGCACCCAGATGCGGCCAGCTTGACTACTGCCTTGCAGGCAGTCTGCCCGCAGGGCGTTGAGGGCTACTTTGAAAACGTGGGCGGTATGGTTATGAACGCTGTCATGCCTCTTATGAATGCCTTTGGCAGGGTGGCGGTGTGCGGGATGATTGCCGGTTACAACGGCGCGCCAATTCCGTTGGCACTACCCCAGCTGATTTTGCGGGAGCGCCTTCGCGTCCAAGGCTTTATCGTTAGCGAACACCCGCAAGTCTGGCCAGTTGCATTGGCAGAACTGGGTGGTTTGGTTGCAAGCGGTGCATTGCGCGTTCGCGAAACGGTTGCGCAAGGCATCGAAAATGCACCGCAGGCCTTTTTGGGCCTTCTGAGCGGGCGTAATTTCGGCAAACAGCTGGTGAAGTTGATTTAGCCAAGGCTATACAGCGGCCAAACCCAAGGAGCCATAAAGATGCAGCAGGACAGCGCGCTTTCCAAGGTCGCCGGTATGGCACCGCCAGGTCCCGGCGTACAAGCCACTCCCGATGTGCCGCATACCGCGCCTGCGCAGTCAGATGGGGTTGTGCATGGCGAAGAGTTTCGCGATGATTTGCGCGCCCCCGGCTCCCTGAATGCACAGGCCCGTAAAGCGCTTAGTGCCCAAGAGTTGTTGCCGTTCACCCAACTGGACGATGTGCGTTCGCTTCTGGCGATGGCACAAACCGGCGTGCTGCTGGCTGCCGCAGGCGCGCTGATCGTCGGACTTTGGGGCAGCCCTTGGATGCTTGCTGGTATCGCATTGATGGGTGTCGCGCAGCACAGCTTGTTCATACTTTCGCACGAAGCAGCGCACTACCGTTTGTTGTCGCATCGCGTTGCCAATGACATGCTGGGGCGTCTGATTGGCATGAGCAGCGGCGTGTCCATGTGCACCTACCGCGTGACGCACCGCCTGCACCACAACAACCTTTACGGCAGCGAAGACCCGGACACCGCCATCCACGGCGGCTATCCGCGTGGCAGAGCCTATTTGCTGCGCAAGCTGGCGCAGGATGTCGTCGGCTGGAATGCCTGGAAAACCTATGCCTATTTTTTCGGTGCACCTGCCATCAATGAAGATACGAAACGGGCCATTCGTCCCTTGGACGATACCTCGTCTCAGTTGCGCAAGGCCGCGCGGCAAGATCGCTATGTGGTGGTCTGCGCGCATATTGCCATGCCCTCGATTGCCTTTGCGCTGGGCGGCTTGCACGGACTCACGGTTTATACGGTGGTGTGGATCGTGCCTTTGTTGACGGCCTTACAACCGATATTGCGTTTGCGCGCGATATGTGAGCACGGTGCGGTCAGCGATTTGTCTTCGCCTCTGACGGCTGCGCGCAGCAATCGTACTTTTGGTAGTGCGGCTAATCGCGTGCTCGGTGCCATCTTGTTCCCGCACCATGTGAATTATCACCTCGAACACCATTTGTACCCCGCCGTGCCGCATTACCACCTGCCGGCATTGCACCGCGCTTTGCAATCGCGCGGCGCGCTTGAAGGCGCTGAAGTGCGCGATATACCCGATACCTTAAAAATGATTTTTGCACCACGCAAATCCAAAATCACCGCAGGAGCCGACTATGTCTGAATCCGCATCCACTGCTGTGCTGCACCACTACAAAATTTCTCCGTTTTCAGAAAAAGTGCGCTTGGTGCTGGGCTACAAAGGGATGGCGTGGCGCAGCGTGACCGTGCCCAGCATCCTGCCCAAACCTGATGTTCTTGCGCTGACCGGCGGCTATCGCAAAACTCCTTTTTTGCAAATCGGCGCAGACATCTATTGCGACACCGCACTGATCTGCGAAGTGTTGGAGCATTTGCAACCGCAACCCAGCCTGTACCCGGCAGCGAGCAAAGGCGTGGCGCGCGTATTGGCGCAATGGGCCGACAGCACTTTGTTCTGGGCCGCCATGGGCTACAACCTCAGTGCAAAGGGCGCAGCCGCACTGTTTGCCAATGCCCCACCCGAAGCAGCGCAATCCTTCAGTGCGGACCGTGCCGCCATGTCAGGCGGTATGACGCGCTTGCGCCCTGGAGATGCCAGCGGAATTTACAAGTCTTACTTGCGGCGCTTGTCGCATATGCTGGATGAACAGGCTTTTTTGCTGGGCGATTCCCCTTGTGTCGCGGACTTCGCCGCCTACCATCCACTTTGGTTTACGCGTCAGGTGGTGCCAGTGTTGGCCGGTATTCTGCACGCTACGCCGGCTGTTACGGCCTGGATGGATCGCATGGCTGCATTGGGCCACGGTACGT